>OJME01001878.1_pt1 | contig 15705 bp, 10 predicted proteins | sample 1597151 | NCBI WGS metagenome assembly OJME01 (sample SAMEA2452118, study PRJEB22498) | human gut metagenome | biome: human feces; feature: human gut; material: feces | place: Australia | collected 2012
GATAACCCTGAGATGACGAGAACTCACAAAGTTTTCAAAGCACTTGAAGATATTTGCGAGGAATTTGATTTAAGCAATCCAATCTGGCTTGATAATAATATTGATGAATTCAAACGCATTTCACGAACCAGATTTTATCAGGACAGTTTTATTGAACATATTGATTTTGATTATTTAGATTTTTATATTATCGAAGAAGATTAAGATGTTGGGGTCAAAATCATTCTTGACAAAAAAGCCTTATTAAAAGCATATCCCCTCTTTACCGGATAACCGATACGGAGGGGATATTTATATACTATTTAAATTTACCGGATATAACACGAATCGCTCCGTGTTATCTTATAATTAAAGTCTTTTCTGTAATTCTGCTGTCATGTCTTCATAACCCGGTTTTCCAAGTAATGCAAACATATTTTTCTTGTAGCTTTCTACACCCGGCTGATTAAATGGATTTACTCCAAGAATATATCCACTTACACCACATGCAAATTCATACATGTAGAATAATTCTCCAAGATAGAATTCGTTCTGTTCAGGTACATTAACCATAAGGTTAGGAACATTACCATCTGTATGAGCAAGAATTGTTCCATTCATTGCACTCTTGTTAACAAAATCCATATCTTTTCCAGCTAAGTAATTTAATCCGTCAAGATCATCTGCTTCTTCCTGTTCTCCGGCACGTTTCGCCAGACAAGTGTTTTTTACCATCCTCATTAAAGAATCCGTAGCTTCACTTGCTCTCCATTCCTGCCAGAAACGAAGAACAGCACTGAATAATACCATGGACGAAATAATGATTACCCCTGTCCATTCTTGCTCTCCGGGTTCAGCCATCAACACATCCAGAAATAAGGATATGATAGCAAGTCCTGTCAGAACGCCTATGAAAGGATTGATAAACGTTCTGATAAACAGTATAAACGGATTCTTTTTTTGTTCATGGATGACTTCGTTTCTTCCATAAATGGATTGTCGCTCCTGTACTTCTCCCAGCGTTAATCCAAGCTTTGTAGTCTGTAAACAGGAATAAATTGACTTACCGGGTTGCGTGGCAACCAAAAATACTCTCTCTGAATTGAATGTGTACTGTGATGAACGCAGTTTTTTCTTCCATACCATACTCTCTATTTTTTTTAAGTTACTAACTGCATTTATTAATTCGATGCAAAAGTAAGGAGGACTTCGGGAGGAAGCCGTTAGAGAATGATTAGAGTGGTATTAGAAAACTATTAGAGTTTCTTAGATATGCGGGAGTTTTACCACAAAAGTAGTTCCCTCGTCCTTATGAGAAGATACGGTAAGTTCGCCTTTGTGAAGGTGAATGATTTTCTGTGTCAAAACCATGCCTATACCATTTCCGGGAGCTATATTCTTGTTTTCTCCCCGATAAAACAGTTTAAACAGGTTTTCTTTGTCTGCATCGGACATTCCTACGCCATTATCAGACAAGCGGATAATAGCCCATTGTTCCCAATAAGCTATCAGGACGGATGAAGTCCGGTTGGAAGAGTACTTGCAGTTGTTCTCTACCAGATTCACAAAGGCAGTAGTCAACAGATAGCTGTTTCCGATTACGGTCAGCACATTATCTTCCTCAGCTTCCTGCTCAAATACTAATTCGATATGATAATCCGGATGGGCTTTTAGGACTAATTCTCTGGCATCCAACAGCAGTTCATCCAACCGGACCTCTTCCATTGTAATCTGTTCCGACTGATAGTCGGCTTTTGCAAGATTCAGCAATCCGTCGATCAGGTTTATGATCCGTCGCGAATCTTGTAGTGCATTGCCGATAGCTGCCTGATATTGTCCGGAGGTTCGTTCTTTCAACAGGGCCAGATCCAGTTCGGCTGTAAGGGCTGCCATAGGTGTACGTAATTCATGAGATACATTGCTGACAAACATCTTTTGTGAGTTGAAGGACTTCTCCAAACGTTCCAGCAGTGCATTGAATGTAATACTCAGTTCTCCCAGTTCGTCCTGTTCGTTTTTTACAGGCAGTCTTTTGTCGATATGTGAGGCGGTGATTTTCTCCGCTTCTCTCACGATATTGCGTATGGGCTTTAAGGTGCTTCGGGAGAGGATATAACCGACAATCGCCAACACGCTCAATCCTCCTATAAATAACAGAATGAGCATATTTCTCAGTGCATCCCGGTTAGCGTATCCATAGCCATCATAGGCAGCGGCAGTGACAATGTAGTATTGTCCTTCAAACGGATACACAAGTCCTATTGCCTGATATTCGTCCACATAGAAACTGATATTCTTTCGTTTCAGAATACGTTTTACCATTTCGGGTGTTTCCTTGACTATGTCGTTTTGAAGGGCATCATGATATAGTATTTTAAAATCTGTGGTATAGACGGCTACCTCTACTTCATTAATAAACTTCTGATTGTTCAGGTAAATAGACTGCATCGTTTTTGCATCTACCTGATTATTAAGAAATAAGTGGGCTTTGGTTATAGCTTCACTTTGCAGGTTGCGAAAGAAAGCATTGCTGCGCGAATGCTCGCTTACGTAATAGACAGCTATGACAAATGCGAAGAATACCGCAGCTGTAATGCCCGCATATTGCAGAGTCAGCGTTGTCCGGATTTTCATAATTTGTCAGTCAGTATGAAACCCATCCCTGCTTTGGTATGAATAAGTTTCGGTTCAAAGTTACGGTCTATCTTTTTGCGAAGGTAGTTGATATATACATCAATGAAGTTGGTTCCCGTATCAAAATGTGTGTTCCATACTTTCTCCGCTATCTCTACCCGGCTCAATACTCTTTCGGCATTTTCGACCATATATAACAGCAGGTTATATTCTTTCGGAGAAAGTTTAATGGAAACGTTATTTCGTTCTACGTCCTTCCGCTGAAGATCAATGCGCAGATCCGCATAAACAAGTTCCTGCGGCAATTCCGGTACATTTCCCGAGACACGTTTCAATAGAACTTTGATTCTGGCATTCAACTCTCTGAAATCAAAGGGCTTCACCATATAGTCGTCTGCACCGGCATCGAAACCGTCCAGCTTATCGTTCGTTGATCCTAATGCCGTCAACATTAATATAGGAATACGGGGATTGGACTTACGGATTTCTTTCGTCAGCTCAAATCCGTCCATCTTAGGCAGAACAATATCAGATATAACCAGATCGAACGTATGTGCCTGAAAAAGCCGCAGCCCCATTAATCCGTCATAAGCTACCATGGTCTGATAACCATTTTCTTCCAGCCCGTTCATCAGCAAACTTGCCACTCTGGGTTCGTCTTCTATAATTAGTATTGTGTACATAGGAAAGAACTCGTTAATCTGAATCTATAAAACGAAACAAAAATAATGATTATTCCTCACTTATGACTCTTTTAAACCATTTTATATTTGCTATATTTGCGCAATTATCATCAGTTGAACTTATGTCAGGTATTAAAGAGTTAGAACTATTATTATCCAATATGGAGCCTGTGTTGGATGAGCGGGATTTTGTTTTTTGTTCTTTCCCAACACTCGATTGGGATCAAATGCGGGAGCTGAACCCAATCGGGATTTTCCATGAGAAAGAGGGTGTAACCTTCATTCTTGACAGGAAAGATGCTGTAGACAAAAAGATAGATTACCTGTCCGTTTACAGACTTATCACTCTCAATGTACATTCAAGTCTGGATGCGGTGGGGCTGACAGCTGCCTTTTCTGCCAAGCTGGCAGAAAAAAATATTAGCGCTAATGTGGTGGCGGCCTATTATCATGACCATATCTTTGTGCCTGAAGAGAAAGCGGAACAGGCTTTGGAGGCTATTCTTGAATTACAAAAAAAGGTACCCAACGCAATGTGAGTACCTTTTTATTTCATTTATTTATTCCATAAACCGGAAAATGATTCGTCCGCTCTGCGGACCATTCACCCATTTTGGCTGCGATGACGGGCCACATAGATCAGTCGAATTTACTTTATTACGTACAGGAGGAATCACATTCAAGACAGAGATTCCACTTTCAGGAAGCGTATAAAGTAAGCGGTCACGACCGTCACGCGGCTGATATACTCCGATGTAAGCATCCGGAGTTTCATTGGTCAGGCTGATAGTACCCTCTTTCGTACGGATGTTCATCCAGGAAACACTGCCGAAATATCCTTTGAATTCGGGATATGTGAAGGTTTCACCCGGAATAGGATCGTTATAGTCGTTTTCCCAGACATCGTATTGCGTGCCATGAATACGGTTCTGCCATACACGGTAGGGCCCCGCTCCCAGCCAGCGTTTACTGATCACCTGATCTTCGGGATAGTCGAAGCAGATTCCCATTAAATCTACCACGCCGGAGAAATTGTAGGTATAATCCAGCACCGCTTCTCCACTTGGATTGATTGTCCATTGCGCTTTATCCAGATTACCCAGTTTATAATTGGCAGTAACAATCAGATTGCCTCCGTCTTCTTTTACATCCAGTTTCGTGAATACAGCAGCATCAGGGAATTCGCTGTAGGTACGATCCTTTTCTTTCGCTTTTTCGTCATCGTGATTATAAAACTGATCCAATGAGCGGTCGGCACGACGGGCACCGATGAAACGAGGGCCGTTGGCAAAGCTGATCTTGCGATTGTTTACGGATACACCTTTCAGCTGACCGTCTTTCTTTGAGAAAATGAAAGTATGATTCTTCGCTTTTACGGTAAGTTCATTTTCTGTTTCTGTAGAGGTTACCTTATTAGATAAGGGAGAAAGCACTTCATTAGCCTGATTCAGTTTGTTCACAGGGAAAGTCCAGCGCCAAAGTTCATGACCGTATCGGTCGATGGCTGTGAGGAAAAGGGCATCGGCATCCGGAAGGATCGTTGTTTTAATATTCAGCACACCTGCCGAATGGGCTGCGACATCACTTCCTTGTGTTTCCCCTTGTTTCAGAACTTGGGCAGTTGTATTAGAAGCATCTGTTGCGGTAGGGAACTTCACCTGTTTCCAAAGGAAACGGCAAGTATTCAGATTCAGATAATCATAACGGTTTTCTACGGAGAACTTACCGTCAAACTGCTTGTCGACAGAAGTATTCATGATTTGTACCGGACTCCATAACTGCTTGATTGTGTAGAAACTGCCTTCCTTTTCATGATGTGGCCCTACAATACCGTCAGCGCCGAAATTTCCTTGATTATCAATGAATCCCTCCATATCGACACGCTTCACTCCTTCGTCTGCCAGTACCGAAAGGAAACCACCGATACAGCGGGGATGTTTACGCATCATTTCCCAATAGTCGTATAATCCGGCACCATGACCGCCATCATACAAACCGTGGAGAAATTCTGTCGGCATAAAGATTTCCGGCAAGCGCATATAGTTCTGACTTTCTCCGTAAGAACGGTAATGCATGGTTTCAAAACCAGAGAAATTGCCTTGCGGGTGAATAACCGGACGTTTCTGCGGATCGTACTTGTGAAATTCTCCATCGAGTTCGGTATTCCATCCTTTTTCATTACCATTACTCCACCAAATAATAGACGGGTGGTTAACGTCACGTTCTATCATTCCTTCGATCAGGCGTACTCCGGTCGGAGTATCGTATTTGCCATGCCAGCCTCCTAATTCATCCATCACGTAAAGTCCCAGAGAATCACAAGCTTCCAGAAACTCCGGATCAGCCGGATAGTGACTCAGACGGACGGAGTTCATATTCATGTCTTTCATCAGAAGAACATCTTCGATATTTTTCGCTTTACTTAATGTACGGCCACTTTCCGGACGGAAGCTATGGCGATTGACACCACGCACCATAATGCGTACACCGTTTACGTATAATCCATCACTTTCACGTACTTCGATGGTACGAAAACCGAATGTTTCTGTCTCGCTGTGCAGCACTTTTCCGCCTTTGTCCAGCAAAGAAAACTGAGCTTTATAAAGATTCGGCGTTTCGGCTGTCCACAGAGCCGGATCAGAGACATTGAGCTGTAAAGAAGTCCAGTCTCCTCCTGCTTTTACAGGTACGGTCGTTTCAGTTAGTTTTTTGCCTTTATTATCCAAAATCTGTGCCCGGATACTCATTCCGTCATTAGACAGATTGGTATAGCAATTGGCACGGAAGGAACCATCCATTTGTGCATCGATGGCGATGTGACGTAAATTAATCGCAGGTTTTACTTCTAGGAATACCGGACGGAAAATACCTCCGAAATTCCAATAGTCGGCACGTCGCTCGGCAAGATTCACACTGGCATTTTCGCTTTCCTTTGAAACGGTTACTTCCAGCAGGTTCTTTTTTCCATACTTAAGGAAATCTGTGACATTGTATGAAAAACGATAGAAAGCTCCCTGATGTTTCGAGCCGACTTTACGCCCGTTTACTTTAACTTCGGTATCTGTCATCGAAGCTTCGAATACCAGATTTACCTGCTGTCCGCGGAACTTCTCGGGGACCTCAAACTCGTACTTATACATTCCTTTTTCATCGGCGATACCTTCGGGGAAGGCTTTGCCATAGAAGGTGATTCCATACTGATAGGTGCCAAAGCCCTGCAACTCCCAGCATGACGGTACGCCGATCTTCGTCCATTTGCCGGAATTGCGTCCGTCAGTACAGAAGAAGTCCCATTCTACCATATCATCACATCCGTGACCGGAAAGGTATTGCCGTTCCGTTTGCGGAAGGGTTTGAGCAGCCAGAGTAGTTGCCAACGCCAAGGTTGATAATAAAGTGGTTACTTTTCTCATTGTTACTTTTATTATTGTGTTAGTTACTATTTATTTGAATCAATTCTTATTTTACTGCTTGCTGATGCGTATATGCAGCGTATGTTCTTTTTTCTCAATAGCATACTTCTTCAGTACGCCCGGTCCGCAGCTGCTATTCCCTAATCCGAGCACGGCCGCGTCCATACTGAGAATAATTTCGGGACGTGGTTTCAGATTGCAGTCATGAGTTTCTTTATATAAATCCTGTGCAGTATAATGCAAAGCAGAGGCAGAAAAGACATCTTCTACCGCGTCTACACGGATACCTTTATTCTGTTTGTCTGTCAGCGTAAGAAATTGTACTTCTTCCTTATTTCCGCTATCCTGCGGACGAGGATAATGTACATACTGTTCTGCTACCGTTCCCTTCCAGAGCCCTGTTGCGGCAGATGTCTTGCGATCGGGATAATTATCCTGTGGTCCTCTGCCATACCATGTAAAGGTATTATAGGCAGGAGCCAGACAGAATGCAAGTCCCAAACGAGGCAATTCCGGAAATACTCCTTGTGGTAAGAAAGTTGTTTTCAGATCAATGACTCCATCGGAAGAAATGGTATAGACGGATGTCGTTGTCACGTTGCCTTCTTTATATAAATTAGTCGTCCGGATACGTACTATGACTGCCCCATCTGCACGTACTTCATGATCGAAAGACTCCAGACTAATCAGAGGGTGGTCCATGCCATGCAGTTGCCAGTCTTTTGCCAGCCAGTTTCCGAAACTCTTGTCATTGTCTGTCGGTGCACGGAATGCTTGCGTGACAGGCTGAACCGGAAAATGATTCTGAGTCAATATTTCTTTGCCATTGTACATAAGGGAAGTTATACTTCCGACTGTTTTCTTTTCCCACTGAACCGAGAAACCGCGTCCGCTAACCGATAAAGATTTATCATCCTCTTTTACTTGCAGCGCTCCTTTATTGATCAGATCGGCAGACAACAATTCTCCTTGCTGTAAGCAGAATTGTTCCCAAGTAACTTCATGACCGGCTTTTGCCCAAAGGGCATCAGATTTCAATACGATGCTTACTTTTAGCTGACAATCAGAAAGCATATTCGTTGAGTTGCTGTTGTTGCTTTTTCTGTTTAAAGCCTTCTTGTCCGATAAGGAACGGAAAGCAGGTAAAGTGATTGTTTCACTCTCACCCGGAGCGACTTCCGGTAATGTGATTTCTCCCTGTTCTTTCTGTTTACCATCTATTGTCAATGTCCATAAGCAGCGATACTGAGATAAGTCTATATGATGATTCCTGTTTGTAACGATCAATTGTCCATTGTTGACGGCCAACTGAACCGGTGCATATACTTTCTTTACTTCCCAATATTTCGGAGTCGTCTCACGATCACTCATCAATAGACCGTTAAAGCAGAAAGCTTTCAGATTCGGTTTATCACCGAAGTCTCCGCCGTACGCCACCATAATGCGGCCATCAGGCAATTCTTTATAAATTCCCTGATCTACCCAGTCCCAGATGAAACCGCCCAGCATACGGGGATTGCTATATATTTCATCCCAATATTCTTTAAAGTTGCCCAACGCATTTCCCATCGAATGGGCATATTCGCTTGTCATCACCGGACGGTCATCATTGGTACGTTCCGCTATTTCCAACAGCCGTTCCCAACGTGCATTTTCCGCACGTTCTTTGTCTTCTCCTTCTGCAATACCCGGATTCAGATATTCTTGTTTCACACGGGTATAAAAACGGCTGATCACATCGACCGTCTTCGGATCAGGATTGCCATCTACTCCCTGCGCACCTTCATAATGAACGGGGCGTGTAGGATCAAAATCGTGTAACCATGCAGAAATAGCTGCAAAGTTCGGTCCGTAGCCGCTTTCATTTCCCATACTCCACATCACGATACTTGGATAGTTCTTATCACGTTCTGCCATGCGGACCGCACGATCCATGAATGCAGCATACCAATCGGGAGTACTTGCCAGTGTCCCGCGCAGACCATGCTCTTCGATATCCGCTTCATCCATCACATAAAGCCCTAAACTATCACAGAGTTCATACCAGCGGCTCACATTGGGATAATGGCTGGTACGAACGGCATTGATATTTGCCTGTTTCATCAGCAGTATATCCTGAAGCATTCTTTCTTCACTCATTACGCGTGCCGTCCGTGGATCGTGTTCATGACGATTCACACCTCTGAAGCGAACCGGATTACCGTTAATCAGTAATTGTCCTTTATTGATTTCTACAGTACGGAAACCAACCGATTGCTCCGCCTGTTCTATCACTTTTCCTTCCGCATTCTGCAAAGTCAGGTGTAATTTATAAAGATAGGGTGTCTCCGCTGTCCATCTTTCCGGTGATTTTATTATGGCTGACAAACGTCCCGTCTTACGTGGCCCGCGTTGCGGATACCACTCATTCATCCGGCTTGCTTTGTGCTCCAGATCCAGTATCTCTTCCACCTCTCCCTGCAACTTTACTATCTCTTTTCCACTTGCGTCTTTCAGCACACCTTGCAGGGTATATCCTTTTCCAGTCATACCTCTGTATACACTAAATTGCGGATCGATCTGCAAAATAAAGTCCTCATAATTGCCAGCAGATGCAGGAAGAGTGCGTATCGCATAATCACGCATACGAACATCAGGTGTATGTATCAGATGAATGCTACGATGAATACCGCCAAAACGCCAGAAGTCCTGATCTTCGAGATAAGACCCGTCACTATAACGGTACACTTCCAGTGCTATCTGATTCTCACCGGTCTTCAGATAGTTGGTGATGTTAAATTCACTTGGCTCCATACTGCCTTGACTATACCCTACCCGTTCGCCATTTATCCAGACATAGAAAGCACTCATCACTCCTTCAAAGCGCAGAAAAGTCTGTCCGTCCGCTTCCCATTCCACAGGCCAGACGAATGTGCGCCGATACTGTCCGACCGGATTTCGTTCTTTATAGGTCGTATAGTCGGCTTTCGGCTCTCCCATTACCCGTGGAGGATCTATCTTAAACGGATAACCTGCAGATACATAAATAGGCGTGCCATATCCGTTGACTTCCCAATTGGCAGGAACAGGAAAGTCCTTCCAGTCTTTATCATTAAAATCAGTCTGATAGAAATCTATGATTCTTTCGCCCGGAACAGGAGTCCATCGGAACTTCCATGTTCCGTCCAAAGATATCGAACAGTCTCCTTTCTGTACGGAAAAAGGAGTAAAAGCAGCTCGTGCCGGTTCACGATTGATCTGGAGAACATGATGATTCTCCCAGTCATGCATTGTTTGTGCCTGCATCGGGCAAGCGACCAATGCGCCAAACACTAATGTATATATTTTCATTCGTTCTTTTTTCTTCATACCAAGAAGACGGACGAAGGGGCATTTTGTACCCCTTTCTTTTACATTAATATTAAAGAATAATAAAAGGAGAAACACTCTATGAAGAAAAGCTCTACCTTGTGACCTATAATTACTTCTAATATTTTTATTATGAAAAAACTACTATTCAGCAGCCTCTTTTTATTCAGTTGTCTCGCTTCACACGCACAGCATGAGTATAACGATTGAAGGTGATGTAAAAGGAGTGAAAGACGGCACTCTTGTTTCCCTGTTTTTAACGGACGGACGTGTAGGAAGCGTAGTTGCTTCGGATACGATACGTAATGGCAAGTTCTTCTTCAAACGAAATGCAGGAGAAAGCGGTATGGATCAATTATCCCTTATGTGTAACCGCGAAGCGGATTTTCCTTCGATGTCTTTGGAGATTTATGCAACTCCCGACGCTCAAATAAAAGTGACAGGCACCAATACTCTGATTTATACATGGAAAGTAGACAGTCCGGTAAAAGAACAACAGGAATATAACCGATTTATTGAAAACTCCCGTGACCTGTGGGATGAATACCAACGTCTGGCTATCAAAGAGAAAAAAGCGGCCTCTAAAAGTGAATATGATTTAATAGAAGCAAAAGAGGACAGCATATCAGCTATTATCAAAAAACGGGAACTTAAGTTAATGCAGGAACTCCCTGTTTCTAACATCTGGATGGATAAACTGTTCGGTTTAAGTATGTCTGTGAAGTACAATCCCAAGTTTACCTATAAAGAAGAAACATTGGCTTTGTATAACAGACTGAATGAAGAACAGAAAGCTTCCATCAAAGGACAGGAAATTACAGTCAATCTTTTCCCTCCCAAAACAGTGAAAGAAGGAGATGATATGGCAGACACCGACCTTTTCGACCTCGACGGAAATATTCATCATCTGGCTGGCTTTAAGGGAAAATATATGCTTCTTGACTTTTGGAGCAGCGGTTGCGGACCTTGTATTATGGCACTCCCCGAAATGAAAGAAATCCAGGAACAATATAAAGACCGACTCACGATTGTCAGTTTGAGTTCGGATACCAAAAACAGATGGAAGGCTGCTTCTGCCCAACATGAGATGACCTGGCAAAACCTGAGTGACCTGAAACAAAATGCAGGATTGTCCGCTGTATATGATGTCAATGGTATTCCCAACTATGTTCTCATCTCTCCGGAAGGCAAAATCATGAAAATGTGGTCAGGATATGGCAAGGGTAGCCTGAAACTTAAAATGCGCAGATACCTGGATACACCTAAGCGCGAAATGAGTATCGTTCGGAAAGCCAACACCAAGATCGTTAACCATCCAATTTACAAATCAACCAATACCGACATTCTTGAAGTGAAGCAGGTGGAATTGACGGATACGGCAACAGTCGTTCACTTCTATGCATACTACATACCCAAATATTGGATACAAGTGAGTACAGATGCCAAGTTAACAGACGCAAAAGGCGTATCATATGCCTTGAAGAAAGCGGAAGGCATTACTCCCGGTGAACATTTCTTTTTGCCCGAAAGCGGAGAAGCCGAGTTCTCACTCACATTCGAAACATTACCTTCACGGAAGGAACCGCCAAAAAAGACTGGCAAATAAATGAGATAAAACTTATTAAGTAGAGAATAAAGAAGAAACTAAACCTATCCTTCTTTTTTCTTTATTAAAGATTCAATTGAAGACTTCGAAATAGCTGCATATTCCGAAGTCTTCTTTTTTATTTCATCAATCGATTCTAAAAGTTATAATTAAAATAAGAATATCAATTATTAAAATGCAAACATCGTTTTAACAATTAAGGTCTTGCGAATTAAAATACTCCTTCAGACAGAAGTAAAAACAGAAATGAATATCGTATTATCTTCCGGGAAATGGTTTTCTTTGTTATGTATTCATATCACTAATCTCATATTCTGCATTAAAAAATAAAAAGAAATGGAAGAGAATAAACAAACACTTTACAATGATGAGTTGCTAGATATCTTACCTGACGGAGTTATTATATTTAATATTAGTGGAGAAGTAATACAGCTTAACCGGCAAGCTCTGACCGAACTTCATGTGCATTCATCAGTCAATGCAATGATGCCTCTTCCAACCAATATCCTTTTCAAATTATTAAATAATAAAGAAGACATTCTTTCTGTCATCTTAGAAAAGATTCGTCAGGGTGAACAAACTTATTCGCTTTCTGAACATACTTTCATGCAAGAACAGGTGGATTATACACAATTCCCGATCAGAGGTGATTTTGCAACGATCAAGGAAGATGGCAATCTGAAAAAGATATTATTCTTTTTTCGTAATATCACTGTAGAACTGACACAGGAGTATATTCTGAACACAGCCTTACAAAGAACCAGGATATATCCGTGGTATTATGATATAAACCGAAGTGAGTTTACCCTTGACAACCGTTATTTCGAACATTTGGGTATTTCGGCCGGAGAAAATAACACTCTGACTATGGAGGAATACGTAAATATGATTCATCCGGACGATCGGCAAGCTATGGCTGACGCCTTTATTGTACAGCTTAGTGGCATAGAAACATTCGATAAGTCTGTCCCTTTCCGCTTGCATCGTGGAGACGGAACTTGGGAATGGTTTGAAGGACAGTCTACTTATATTGCCAATATTTCGGGGCACCCTTATCGGTTGGTCGGTATCTGTATGAGTATTCAAGAATATAAGGACATAGAGAATACCTTAATCGAAGCACGTAAGAAAGCTGAAGAAAGTGACCGGCTCAAAATGGCTTTTCTGGCAAATATGAGCCACGAGATTCGCACACCACTAAATGCAATAGTCGGCTTCTCTGATGTAATTGGTGCTACGTATGATGAATTAAGCGAAGAAGAACGTGCCGATTTTGTGAGACTAATCAGCATCAACAGCGAACACTTGGTAAGACTGATTGATGATGTACTTGATTTATCCAAGATTGAATCAAATACCATTAAATTTACTTTTACTGACTGTTCTCTCCAGTCTCTCATGATGGATATAGAGAAAGAACAGGCAATGAAACCTATATCGGAAATAGAGATCAGAGCATCATTACCCAATGAAGATGTCTATATTAACACAGATGCTACACGTCTGAAACAAGTCATATGTAACTTTATTAATAACGCCCGTAAATTTACCGAAAAAGGGTATATTCATTTTGGTTATGCGGTTGATCCAGTCAATGCAGACTCTGTGAATATCTTTGTGGAAGATACCGGTTCGGGGATTCCTCAAGAATGCCAAAAAGAAATATTCGACCGTTTTTATAAAGTAGATACTTTTAAACAAGGAACCGGCCTGGGACTTTCTATCTGCAAAACGATTGTGGAACATTTGCAAGGAGACATCTCTGTAGAGTCTGAAATGGGAAAAGGCAGCCGGTTTATCGTTACTCTTCCATTTGAAAGGCAGACAGAAGATTAATGTCCTCTGTATTCCTGCGGAGTGACACCGGTATGCTGCTTAAAGAATTTATTGAAGAAAGAGATATTATTGAATCCCAAAGACAAAGCGATATTCTTCACAGGTTCATTACTTGACTTTAAACGAGACTTAGCATCCATCAGAATGACAGAAGCAATGACTTCCAGCGGGGTATTCCCCGCTGCCTTTTTAATTGTTGAACAAAAATGAGGCAGACTAAGTCCCAAATGATCAGCATAAAAAGAGGCACCATGATGAACTGTATAATTCTTCATGACCAGTTGCAGAAACTCCTGATATATCTCATATTTTCTTGATTGAGTAGATAAATACCGATTGCTCTGTAGCTTATAAATCTCTGTTGCCCCCTGAATAAACATAGTGAGTACAGCCTTTACGATTTCTTTATTGGCCAATGTCTTGGCAGAAGCATACGCAAGAATCAATGACTCATAAAACATCTTATAGCTACAGGCTTGCAATGGAGACAAATTGATAACCGGATTTTCTACTATTATCGGAAGCAGATGCTGGGTGGACTTCATCAGATTTATATTTTCTATGAACTGAGATGAAAAGCCTGCATAATAAATATGAATATCAGATGAAAACTCATGAATTTCCATGAAATAATTAGGTGGCAGAGTGATTAAATCATTTTCGACAATATTATATCGTTCTCCATTAATTGTTGCCTGTATTGTCCCTTTCACACAAAGTATGAAGAATCCTGCCTCTATTTTACAATGAAAATTCTTATACCCATTCAGTAAGTTTATCCCAAATCCTTCTCCCACTATATAATCAACTGTTAAATCGTACCTCGGTATATCGCTTTCCATCGTTATTTTGTTTTTTACTTCAAATATAGAGATTATTTAAAATCTACGCTCGAAATAATTAAAATCTGACTATCGAATCATAAAAAAATAACATATATATTCTATTTATAGGAAAAAGGTTTCAAAATAAGAAACGGGATGCAGAAAGCTATACAAGCTTCTTTGCGTCCCGCTTTTTAACTACTATTGCAAAAGTTCAGTCTGCTAACAGATTTATTGAATATCCAAGGCATCAAAAGCCAGACCGTCCATATTTTCCGCTGAAAGTAATACTTTATAATGTCCGGCGTTGATAAAAGTTCCGGTGGTGGTACTCATCATCTTCCATTTGTCCGGTGTTTCCGGGAAGGTCAGAATGTCTTCTTTGAGCACTACTCCCTTTGAATCGATGAACTTCATTAAAACAGGCATTGGTTTTCCGGTAGTATTCATATATTTAAAGCGAAGGGCATAAACCTGTGCCAGTCCGGTAGAGATATTCCATTCAATACTGTTACCTTTTCCTTTATCAAAGAATACTCCCGTTTGCTTGCGATGTTCTTTCTTCCGGAACTTGCCTTTCAGGGTTGCCGTTTCAGCTTCATACGCTACACTGACACGGGCATTCTTGTCTTCGGGAAGCAACTCTTTCGGAGTTTTTTCCATGACTTCTTTGCCGGCCTTTTCCCAACTCCAGTCGGATGCGGGGAATACAGTAGGTTGCAGATTCGAATCAACAGAAGCAATGGCAATACCTGAAATCAGCCCCTGTCCTGCTTTCACTTCCGGGAAATGAATCTTCAGTACTCCACCTTTTCTGATATTCTCTGCAATAATTTCGTATATGTGCTCTCTTTTCCCCATAGATCATCCAATACTACCGAATCATTTACTGCCACATCGAAGATGCGCAACCCCTCGCAGTCGGTGGAAGCACTGCCTCCCGTCCCATGCCAAGGCTCTGTGAAATAGAGTTCAATCCGATATGTTCCGTCAGCTACCGGGAATTTGTACTCCAGTTGATGACGTCCAAAACGGAAGTGCTGGAACAACTTCCAGTCACGGCTTCCCCGAATCGGATCATTCGTCGTGCGCTGACTGGCAAGGTATGGATTCAATTCTTTAAAGTTCGCTGCCCATGAACGGGAATAATGGGTATTATCCTGCATCCATAACTGACCGAAACTATCTGTATAGTCGTCTCCTCCACAGTTAATACGGTACAGGTAATTATATCCATCTTCCCCTTTCAATACAGGTTTCGCATTCTGATACAGTACGTCAAAGTGGGGAGCTTGCTCCAGTCCGTTGAGTACAATTATGTCTTCGGCAACCGGCTTCCCTTTGTAATATCCTACAGCACGAAGTACATTATAACGAATATC
>OJME01001899.1_pt1 | contig 15567 bp, 5 predicted proteins | sample 1597151 | NCBI WGS metagenome assembly OJME01 (sample SAMEA2452118, study PRJEB22498) | human gut metagenome | biome: human feces; feature: human gut; material: feces | place: Australia | collected 2012
GGTGGTGCGGCTGCGGTCAATGGAAATACAAAATCGGGCTTTGTAACATTTGTAGCCACCGCAGCCGTTTCCGCAACCGCCACAGCCATTTCCACAACCGCCGCAGCCACAGCAGAATATGAGAATAAGGATAATGATCCACCAACAACCGCCAAATCCACAACCGTTCATAAATGAAATCTCCTTTTTTATTAAGATTTATAAAGCTGAAGCTTTGCTCCGTTGCTTTATATTACAGTTTATGACGCAGAGAAAAATGTGTTACAAAAAAATCTGCAAGGAGAATTTGTCCTGTGCATAAGAATATAAAAGCGATAAAAATGCGAGAATAACAAGACGCAAAACTGTCAAGAATGTAGCTAAGACAAAGCTTTGTCTTAAACATTTTAAGGGGTGAATTTTATGAACGAACAGTTTTTTGATAGCGACAGCTTTACACCAAGGGCAAGAGAGCTTGTGAAAAATGCCGTCACTCTGGCAGGAAGCTGGGGGCATACTTATATCGGCACTGAGCATATCCTGCTCTCTGCCGCCTATGAGGAGGACTCCACAGCCTGTGCAGTGCTTCTGCGCCACGAGGTCACGGCTCAAAGGATAGAGGAGCAGATAGAATACATCATAGGCAGAGGCACGCCATGCCGTCTTACGAAAAATGACATCACTCCTAACGCTGCCGCTGTTTTAAAAGGCGCAAAAAGGCTGTGCGAGAGCATGGGTGGCGGTATCGCAGGAACTGAATACATTCTTGCTATGATACTCCGCCGCAGTGATTGCTGTGCCTTTGAGATATTGCAGCAGTTAGGGGTGAACTGCAACAAGATGTACAACGATTGCTCATTGTCAGGCAACGAGCCTAATATTTTTTCAGACAGAAATTATCCCAAGCTAAAGACCCTTGAACGCTACGGCAGAGAGCTTACACGCAAAAGCGAGTGCGAAAAATTCGACCCCTGCATAGGCAGAGAAACTGAAACAGAACGTATCATGGAGATACTCTGCCGCCGCACAAAGAACAATCCCTGCCTTGTGGGTGAGGCAGGTGTGGGAAAGACCGCTGTTGTGGAGGGGCTTGCGAGAAAGATCATGCTTGGAGAAGTGCCGTCTGCGTTGTCCTCAAAGCGAATCTTCTCCCTTGATATAACTGCCCTCCTTGCAGGAGCAAAATATCGCGGGGACTTTGAGGAGCGATTGAAAAGCTGTATGGACGAAGCCGCAAAGGCTGGAAATGTGATACTTTTCATTGATGAGCTTCACAACATTATGGGTGCAGGAGCGGCAGAGGGTGCAATAGATGCTGCAAATATCCTGAAGCCACAGCTTGCAAGGGGCGGTCTACAGCTCATAGGCGCAACGACTTTTGAGGAATACCGCAAAAATATTGAAAAAGACTCAGCTATGGAGCGACGCTTTCAGAAAGTGAAGATAGATGAGCCTGATCAAAGCCAGACCTGTCGTATCCTCAGCGGTCTTATAGACAAATATGAACAGCACCACAGCGTTGACATCTCCCCTGACCTTATACCATATGCAGTTAAGCTTGCCGCAAGGTATGTCACCGACAGATTTTTTCCTGACAAAGCAATTGATATCCTTGACGAAGCCTGTGCCTGTGCGGTCATAGAGCAAAGTGAAAATAATTCTGGCGAGAAAATATCAGACGCTTTCAACGATTATGTGAAAGGCAAGCTCACCCGTGACGAATATCTCACCGCCATAACAGAGTGCCGCCCAAAGCGCATACCACTTGAAAAAAGGCACATTGACAGCGTTATTTCATCGCTCACAGGCATAAACTGCGCCGATATCGGACAGGACGAAGCCGCAAGGCTCGCAGGGCTTGAAGATAAGCTAAGCGAAAACATTGTGGGACAGCAGACGGCTATAAAGTCACTCTGCTCTGCCGTCCGCCGCTGTCGTGCAGGACTAAAGGGCAGCGACCGCCCCATGGGAAGCTTTATTTTCTTAGGGTCAACGGGAGTGGGCAAGAGCCAGCTTGCAAAAGATCTTGCCAAAACGCTTTTTGGCAGAGATAATGCCATTGTAAAGCTTGATATGTCAGAATACATGGAACGCCACAGCGTTTCAAAGCTCATAGGCTCGCCCCCTGGATATGTAGGCTTTGACGAGGGTGGCAGGCTTACCGAACAAATTCGCCGCAAGCCCTACTGTGTGCTTCTTCTTGACGAAATAGAAAAGGCTCACCCTGACATCTACAATCTGCTTTTGCAGATACTAGAGGACGGCTGTCTTACCGACTCTGCTGGCAGGACAGTTTCTTTCTCCAATGTCCTTATAATAATGACCTCGAATATCGGCGTGAAAAAGCTTGCCGAAACCAAGACCGTGGGCTTTTCAAACAGCAAGTCAAATGGCGAAGCCAAGAAAAAAGCCATGCTCTCAGAGCTTAAAAGCTTTATGTCTCCCGAGCTTTTAGGCAGGATAGATGAGGTGATTGTTTTTAACGACCTTACCCTTTCCGATATGGAAAACATTACACGCCTTGAAATATCCGCTCTTGAAAAAAGGCTCTCCGAACTTGGCTGTACACTCGCCTGTCATCCAGAGGTCTACCCTTTTATCGCAAAGCAGGCACTTTCAAAAAGCGGCTCTGCACGAGAGATACGCCATATAATCACCGCCCTCATAGAAAATCGCATAAGCGATATGCTTATCTCCTCCGCCTGCCGTGACTTTTCTGTTTGCGTATCTGAAAACACCTTAACTGTCGCACAGCACCGCAGACAACTGTGTTCATAGAAATTTTACAAAGTATAGTTGAGGGATATTTTACAAAAGCCCGCCCATATGTTATAATATTTTTATATATTGTTGTCCAAACGGCAAAAGGAGGATAAAAATGTCTGACAGAAAATACAAGCTATATTCCGACTCCACCTGCGATCTGTCGGAGGATATATTAAAAAATATGGACGTGACGCTTCTGGAATTATCTTTTGAAGTAAACGGTGTTGTAAAGAGCAAGAATGACATGACGCTGCCTGAATTTTATTCCCAAATGCGAAACGGAGCAGTAACGAAAACATCGCAAATAGGGATCTCCGACTATGAACAGGCTTTTGAAAAGGAACTTGCCGCAGGCTATGACGTGCTTTATCTTGGATTTTCGTCAGGTCTTAGCGGAAGCTTCAACACTTCCTGCATTGCAAGAGATAGCGTAATGGAAAAATACCCAGAAGGCAAGATAATCTGCATAGACTCCCTCTGTGCTTCAACAGGCGAGGGCCTTTTGCTCATAAAGGCTGACGAAAAGAAAAAGCAGGGTCTTTCCATTGACGAGCTTGCCCAGTGGATCACTGACAACAGGCTTCACCTATGCCATGTTTTCACAGTTGACGACCTGAAATATCTCCACCGAGGAGGCAGAGTATCAAAGACTGCCGCCATAGCAGGCTCTATTCTTGGCATTAAACCGCTTCTCCACGTTGACAATGAGGGACATCTTATCCCAGTTGGAAAGATACGAGGCAGAAAGCAATCCATTGAAAAGCTTGTGGATATGATGTGCGAACGCATGGGAAATTGGGATAATTCCACAGTAGCCGTCTGCCATGGCGACTGCCTTTCAGACGCAGAATATGCAGCCGACCTTATGCGAAAAAAGCTTGGCAAGAAGACCACTGTGCATATCTGCTACACAGGTGCTGTTATAGGCTCACACTCAGGACCTGGAACTCTCGCTCTGTTCTTTATGGGCGACCAGCGATAAAAATACAATACAAAAGCGGACGAAGCCCGAAAACTTCGTCCGCTATTTTTATATGTGATATCAAAGACCCTTTGCCTTTTTCAAAGTTATACCATTATCTCCAAGCGGGATAGCGTGGTCAAGTCCAACGAACTTGCCTCCCTCCTGCCAAAGAACTTCCTTGACAAAATCATACTTTTCCTCATCCCATGTAACAAAATCGTCCTTTACAAGTCCGCCCGTGTCACCTGAGTTTGCATTGAAGCACCAGAAAGTGTGATTTACATGATTGTCCTTTATTAGCTTTCTCATGTAGGTCATCCAAGTTAGGTTAGGCTCTGTCATAAAGCCACCCCACTCGCCTATAAGAAGCGGTGCGATATCCTGCTCCTGAATGTAGAACCAGTTGTCTTTCCAGCAATCTTTCATAAGGCTCTTGTATGTGTAATCCCCCTCGAACCAAGGCTGCTGATAAACTGTCGGACCATAGTCGTGCGGCGAGTAAACAAGCTTATCCTGATATTTGCCAAGGTCGATAGGATAATCCTTTACGCCCCTGAGATTTCCGCCCCACCAGTTGAAATAGTAATCATCACTGTTGGTGGAGGAATAATCCCCGTTTTTCTTGATGTTTTTAGGGTATATTTCGATACCCTCGACCATTATAAGCACATTAGGATTTTTCGCAAGCACCTTGCTCGCTGCCGTTTCAGCCACATACTTCCAGTTGCTTGCGTCCTTTGAATCATTCCATATTGCCGCAGCGTCACCCTCGTTAGGCTTGCCGTGAGGCTCGTTTTTCAGGTCAAATGCAATGATAGTGTCATTGTCCTTATATCTGTCAGCAAGCCACTCCAAAGCATGGTAATAGTCCTTTACAGTGACCTTGTCAGTATACCACAGATTTACAGTATGACCGCTGGCATTGGTTTCCGCTGAATGGATATCAGGCATTACTTTAAGACCGTTTTCCTCTGCAAGCTTGAGAAAATAATCAAATATCTCAAGGCTGTTCATAGAGTTCAGCTCTTCATTGTATGCGTTATTGTAGTTCGCCTTTGGATATTCGCCCTCCGACCACTGGTTGATAAGCTCCGCTGACATAGGCACTCTTATAAGATTGAAGCCGTGGTCTGCAATAGCCTCCACCGATGACACAAGCTCGCTGTTCCAAAGTCCGTCAAAAGTGTTAGTGCCTGTGTTGTAGCCAAACCAGTTCACGCCCGTGAGCCAAACCTCTTTGCCGTCCTTATCGAGTATCTTGCTTCCGTCTGTGTGGAGCCAATCATCACCCTGTTTAGCCTTTGAGGTACGCTTTAGAAGCTTTTTAACGTCCTTTTCCGTGACCTTTTTGTCATTATTCTGATTATTGTTGTTATTGTTATTATTCTGTGATACCTTGCCCTTTTTAACAGTACACTCCACACCATTTAGCTTTGCAGACTTAACATTGAGCTTTGTTCCAGTTCCGATATTACAGCCGATAGAGGTCGAACCGCCCTTTGCGATCTCGCCATTGTAATCAACATTTGTGACCGTGAGTTTGTTGCCCTTGACCTTAAAGTTGCCGTTCCAGCCGTCACAGCTTTTGAGCTGGTCTATTTCAAGCTCCAGCGTCCACTCCTTGAGGGCTTCATCGGAGTTGTTCTCAATGCCTATCTCCATGCCCGTCATGACCTTGTCGCCGTCCTGCCAACTGTTGTCCCCTGAATAGGAGATGATAAAGCCCTTTTCCTTTTTATCGTCCTTGCTTTCCTGAGAGCTTTCTTCCTCATCATCAGGCTCGTCCTCGCTTTCGTCAGCCACAGAGTCCTCCTCACTGGTGTCATCGGTTTCCGAAGCCACCGCAGAACTGCTCTCCGCCTTTGAAGCCGAGCTGTCAACGTCTTTTTTACCTGACGTTGCCACCAGTATCAGTGCAATAACAAGCCCCACTATAACAGCGCCCATGCCTGCAAAAGCGATAATAAGCTTTTTGTTTATGCCCTTTTTGCCCACATTCTCCTGCCGGCTGTTTACGTCTTTTTTCTCATCACTCATAAGTTTTCCCCTTTATTTTTGATTTTTACATATTTATAAGACCGCCGAGTATTACGCCCGACGGTCTAACTTGCTTTTTTTGGCGACTTATTTTACTGACTGGAGTTTCTCGCTAAGGAACTTCTCCTCAAACTTATCATACGGCATAGGTCTGCCAAAATAATAGCCTTGTATAACGTCAGTTTCCAGATCTCTCAGGATATCGAACTGCACCTGTTCCTCAACGCCCTCTGCGCAAACTGCTATATGCAGGTCGTGAGAAAGATTAACTATCATTTTAACAAACACCGCAGTGTCAGGATTTTTTGCGATATCATCAATAAACGACTTGTCTATTTTAATGGTATTCAGCGGCATCTCCTTTATGCAGTTAAGCGAAGAATATCCCGTTCCGAAATCGTCCAGTGCTATCTTCACGCCCTTGTCTGTTATATGCCTCAAAAGCTCCTTCATCTTTTCCATATCATGGATAGCAAGACTTTCCGTGACCTCAAAGCATATCTTCTCAGGGGGCGCACCTGTTTCGTCAAAAAGTGCGTCTATCTTGTCAAGAAAATCAGGCTCTATTATCTGACCTACAGACAGATTGATGTTCATTCTTAGGTCAAGCCCTGCGTCAGCCCACTTTTTGCACTGTCTGCCTGCGATCCTTATCATGTTCTCGCCCAAGAGATTGATATAGCCAAGTCTTTCCGCCATAGGGATAAATTCGGCAGGGGAAACCTGACCAAACTCAGGTGGATTCCACCTCATAAGCGCTTCACAGCCCACAAGCTTCTTTTCGGAGCTGCTGAATATAGGCTGATAGTACGCCGTGAAATGTGCAAAGCCGTTTGTGATATCCTTGTGCATGAGCCTTTCAAGTTCGATCTGCCTTGAAAGTATCCTGCCGATAGTTTCATTATAATTTATAGTACAATTCTTGCCCTGCTTTTTAGCATATGAAATGGCAAGGTCGATCCTTTTAAGTACCGTATTTACAGTATCATCGGGCTTTGGAAACTTCGCCACGCCCATTGAACAAGTGCAATAGCAACTGCTGTTAGCTATCTGCCACTCTGTGTTGAACTTATCATGTATGATCTTGCATATCTCGTCGATCTCGGTCTGATCCTGATCTCTCAGAAGCACAACGAACTCATCGCTGCCAAATCTAAAAACGCTCAGCTTTTTATTCTTCCAGGCAAAATTCTCAAAGAATTTACCTATCTCTTTGAGAAGCCGGTCACCATTATTATGACCATAGCTGTCATTTATGTTCTTGAAATTATCAAGGTCAATGAGCATAACAGTGCTGATCTCATCGCTTTCAATAATGCCCTGTATACTCTTATCAAGACTTAATCTGTTAGGAAGACCTGTGAGATTATCGTAAAAGACCTGCTTTTCGATGACCCTCTCATAATTTATCTTTTCTGAGATATCATTAAGTGTGCAAAGTCTGATAGTCCTGCCATCATGCCATTTTATGAGCTTTTCCGACACATTGAACCATTTGTCCATGATCTTGGAATAATAATCTCCTCCAAAAAGCATTCCTTCCTTGTGAGCAGGAAGCTCACACCAAGTCTTGCTGAAAACGTCACTTTCCTTTTTGCCGACCAGTTTTCCATAATACTGTTCAAAAATCTTGCTGGCAAAAACTATCTCACCGCTGTCCTGTACCACTGCAAGCACATAGGAATTCATATTATCCATAACGTCAGTAAGCGTGCGAGTAGTGCTTTCAGCATGTTCAGCCGCTCTCCTAGTATGGAGCATACCAGAAAGTATGTATGTCAGACGTGAGGCTAGCTGTATCTCCTTAGGTGACCATACTCTCTCAGGATCAGAGGACAAAAGATTGAAATATGCAACATACTTATTTGCGTCCTTGACAGCACAAGTGAGTGAACAAGGATACACCGCTCCACGCAGGGTTATTTCCTCATTATCTCCATTCGGGTGAGCCTTATCCGCAACGTGGATACCAGTTTGCATAAGTGCTTTTTTCATTGCATTGTATCTATTTCTATTAAATTCTTTATCAAAAGCAAATACAGTATATTTATGTGTATCAGCGATCAATTCATAACTCAAAGGTTCTGAGTTTTCATAGCCTGAAACAGTTACCGTAGCCGCATTGACATAAAGCGCAGAGCAAATACTTTCGAGAAAATTCTTGCACACATTATCAAATCTGTCATCGCTTTCAAGTATTTTCAAAAAGCTCTCGAACTTTTCGTTATAGGTCTTATCTGGTATGTCCATACAAACAGCCCTCCTCTGCTTATATAAATACGTCTAGCGTTATTATAACATATTCTCCGTAAAATCACAAGGGGAATTATAGAAATTTATTTATAATATACAAAACAAATGGCTAAATTTATATATTATTAAAAAGCAAGCCCCGTAGTTAAGCTTAAAAAAGTTTAACTGACGGAGCAAATGTGACCGAACCGATAAGCCGAGTTTTGTCGAGTGCGATAATCTATCTGGACTGTACGTCGCCGCACAGCTCTAGCCACCTATAGCCCCAAGTCTGACGAGCAGCCATTGACTTGCAAGCTACCATTGGTGTTGCATCGGATAAGGTTTACATAGCAATGACGTCTCCGCCATTCTGGTGGGCTTTTACCCCGCCTTTCCACCCTTACCAACAAAAGTTGGCGGTATATTTCTGTTGCACTGGCTCTAAGGTCACCCTCGGCTGACGTTATCAGCTATCCTGCTCTATGATGCTCGGACTTTCCTCATAAACCTAGAACGTTTACGCTATCGCATAGCTCGCTCACACTATGATTATATCACATGAATGACGAAATGTCAAATATGCCTTTAACACAAGCAGCCCACAGAGCTGTTGTCTGTGGGCTGCAAAACGCCAGAGCCGACATCGGCAGTCTGATACTCTGCACTATTTCTTTGTTGTAACTGTCTTTACAGCAGACCATGCACCGTAATACTTTATGCCATTCACTGTGGTATAGGTTCTTACTCTTACATAGTATTTTTTATTTCCACTAAGCTTTGAAATTGTTACTTTATCTGTCTTATTGCTTGTTATTACCGTTTTCTTTGCTCTGCTGAATGAAGAATTTGTAGCATACTGTATCTCATATCCTGTCGCATGACCTTTTGCGGCATAGTCGATATAGAAGCCCTTGCTCTTAGCTGTAAGCTTCTGTATCTCCTGCTTTGCAGGGTTTATCACGAAGGTCCTTGTTATAGTTCCTGCATATAAGCCCTTTCCAGTTATGACAACAGTTGCTTTTCCCACGTTCTTATTATTTCTGTATGAAACAACATAATCAATGCCGTTTCTAAGTGCTGTACTGCCAAGCTTGACAGTCACGGACGGCGTTTTAACCTTGCCGTCAAAAGAATAGGTCGCAATCGAAAGTGATACAGAGGCAGAAGAAATGCTCTTTGGAGAAAGTGCAGGGATATCAGCTGACTCGACAACTGCGCCGCATACTGTGCAGCTTCTGTGCTTTCTTCCTTTTACGCCCACAGCCGCAGCCTTGTCTGTTATCCAGTCGCCTGCAACGTGACCCTTGGCTTTTATTTCTGTCTGTGCCTTTATGACCTTTCCGCATACTGAACAGTGTGAACCCTCTGTTTTGCCAGCGGTGGTGCAAGTTGCCGCAACAGCTTTGTCTGTAACGATAGTATGACCCTTTGCCCCAACGTAACCTTCCCTGAAGCTGTCATGGCACTCCATACACTCAACAAGCGTGTAGCCGTCTGTTTCACAGCCTGCCGCTACAACTGTTCTCTTGTAAACGTGTCCCTTAGCCTTTATGACCTCTGTATATGTATCCCCACAGCGTGTGCAGGTAAACGTTTTTTCTCCGTCTGTTTCGCAGGTTGGCTTTACTGTCTGTGACGTATAGTCATGACCAAGCTGTGAAGTGAAATTATCCTTGTATATATCGCCGCAGTTTTCGCAAGTATGGAGCGTATATCCGCTCTTGTCGCAAGAAGCCGAAACTATCTTATCGTTGTACTTATGACCTGTTGCATTGATCACCTTGCTGTAGCTGTCTCCGCATACAGAACAGGTAAACTTTGTATAGCCGTCATTATCGCAGGTCGGCTTTACTACCTCTGAAATGCCATATGTATGACCCAAAGCTTCCAGCTTTTCAGTATACACATCTCCGCAATCTGCACAAGTGAACGTCTTTACTCCGTCTGTATCGCAAGTTGCTTTCTTTGTCACTTCTGCTGAATAGTTATGACCTTTTGCCTTTATCACTTTGGTGTACTTATCACCGCAATTTGCACAGGTATATGTGATAACTCCGTCGTCTGTACAGTTTGCTTTCTTTGTTACCTCAGAAGCATAAACGTGACCCTTTGCTTTGATAACCTCGCTATAGCTGTCGCCGCAAGTATCACAAGTGTAAACATTCACTCCGTCAGTTTCGCATGAAGCCTGTTTAACTGTTGTCTTTGTATATTTATGTCCTGTAGGTGCTATGAAATTATCCTTGTAACTGTCACCACAGTTTGCACAAGTATGAAGCGTATAACCTCCCTTATCGCAAGAAGCCTCTGTTACTACATCATTATACTTATGACCCGTTGCTGGTATCTTTTCCGTATAGCTCTCATCACATCTTGTACAAATGTAGGTAAGAACTCCGTCCTCTGTACAACTTGCCTTTGTCGTAATCTTTGAATCATAATCATGTCCAAGTGCCTTTGTTACGTCAGAGCGAACTACTCTGCCGCAATCCTTGCACTTATGCTCTGTATAGCCGTCTGCTGTACAAGTTGGCTCGACTACTGTTACAATGTCATTGTGACCTGTTGCTGGGATTGCTTCTGTATATGTATCCCCACAGCGTGTGCAGGTAAACGTTTTTTCTCCGTCTGTTTCGCAGGCCACCTGCTTTGTTATCTGTGAGATGTGATCATGACCCAACGCAGGGGTATAATCATCTTTATAGCTGTCAGCGCAGACCTTGCATATATGCTCTGTGTATCCACGCTCTGTGCAGGTAGGTTTTACTACAGTGTCTTCATAATCATGCTCTGTCTTCGCAATATCTTCGGTATAAATATCACCGCAGATATCGCATTTATAAGTCCTCTCACCCTTTTCCGAGCAAGTCGGCTGTTTTGTTATCTCGGAATAATACTCATGTGTGTGCTTTACTGTCACTGTGAACTCTGCCGTAAAGCCATTGTAAACTACAGTTACAGTTTTTTCGCCCTCTGTTTTGCTGTCAAAGCCCTGGAGAGTATAATCTGAAACAGCCGTCCTTGTGCCGTCATTGTAAACAGCCTTTACCACCATGCCCTTGCTGTCAAGTTCCTGTTTAAGGTCATAGTTCAGCTTGTCAGGCTTTGAAACTATCTCTATTCCTGTAACGTAGTGCGGTACTATAACGTTAGGCTCGTCAGCCGTGCCGCAGTAGCCTACATTTGCGCCGTCTGTAGCAGTGATATAGTAGAGTATATCCTCGTCTGTGACCTCATAAGCCGCAATAGTTGCCTTGTAAACTGAGCCTGTGGTATTTCTCATATCAACAGACTTCCAACTGTCGGCAGACTTATTTTTGTAGTAAAGCGTTGCTCCCGCAACCTTTACATTATCTGTAATATCAGCCGTTATAGCTATAGCCTTGTCAGGTGTTAAAGTTTTCACAGGAGTGTGTACAATAACAGGCGGCTCACCCTCTAACGGACAACAGCTTACAACGTTTGAAGCCTTTGACTCGTTAAGGTCAGTATCCACCACTGTGAAATAATAGTAATAATCTGTGCCTGCCTTAACATTTTCATCAACAAACGAAAGCTCGTCCGCATTAAGAACAGACTTGTTCACTTTTGTGAAGTTCTGCTCCTCAGGTTTTTTGTTAGCATCATAGCTTGTCGCTCTGTAAATATTGTAGCCTGCAAGGGTGTCATAATCGTCCTGCATCCAGCTAAGAGCGTTCTTGCCAAGCTGACCCTCGCCTGTGAGTGACATAGACTGTGCCGAGCTGTTTGTTATCTCAAACTTAAATCTGCCCCAATCGTTTCCTGTTACAAGCCACTTATCGTCAGCCGCCGCAGCTCCCTTTACACGGATATACATTGTACCAAGGTCGATATAAGGGTCTATCTTGAACTCGCTTACCCATTCACGGGCGTTCGCCCAATCACCAGATACTGCGAAATCAGTATAAGGCTTGCTTCCACCGTATGTAACCGTAGGCTGAATATCAGAAGCCATATCACGATTGAACTTAACGTGCATTTTAACTGTCTGTGCGCCGCTGACCTTGTCTATCCTGTTGCCGTCCTTATCAGTGAGATAAGCTTCTGTGACAAATGGATAGATATCTGACATATCGTCATCAAGTGTGAGATAAGGCTCTTGGATAAGGTCATTTCTTGCAACGTCCCAATCAGCGTCAAGGCACTGCACCTTTACAAGGTCAGGGTTCGTTGTGCCCCAATAGTTGCCGGAGATGTCGTAGGTAGTACGGCCGTTGGGGTCATAATAAGCGATAGCAGAACCTACCGAGCGAATATCATTGTAATCATTTATGTACAAGGAATTAAGCATAGCATTATTTATAAAACTCCAATTATTTAAATCACTTATTCCTATCTTTAACATTTCTAGAGCAGGATCATCACCATTTCCTTTGCATACATAATTCAGAATAACATTATCGTTTATGTTATTTTCTGGCATTACGCTAATGTCACAGTTGTCAAGAATATTACCGATAAAATCGCCAGTCATTATTCCATATCCCTCATGAAGAAATCCATGTTTATGATTTATGAAACTTGTATATGATACTGTACTAGCTATTATCGATTGTAATTTATTGTTATCCCAATAATTTTGAATAAATCTACAATGTTCTGCCTTTGTCATAACAAAGGCTTTGTAAACATCTGCTAGCTTTGTTGAATTTGCATTAATTACACGCACATATTTTAATGATGTAAAAGATTTGCTATAATCATTATCAGTAATATCTCCAGGATTATTTAAGCCATCACCCTGTCCTGTAATTGTTACCGCCTTATCTTCAAATCCCTTGCCAGGATACATCTCAATAGGCTGTTCTTCTGTACCCTCGGCAATAAATCTGCCCTCTACCTGCAAATAGACATTAGCCTTTGCACCATACTTATTATTAGGGTCAGCAGACCAGAACTGTATCCTTGTGCCAGGCTCAACTGTTACTGTTACGCCCTCGGGGATAAGCACATTGTTTTCAAGTATCCAAAGCTTATCATTTGTAAGGGTCATATCTTCATTGATTATTCCGCTGAGTGCAATGCCATTTTGAACAGTTAAAGTATAGCTTGCAGATGAGCTATACAAATTGCCGTCACGTTCATCAAGACCGTTCTTAGCAGTTATAGAAATATTAAAAGTTATTTGAATATCATTAGGAGTACCCTCTTTTATCTTAAAGCGGATAGGGTTTGATATGCCTGTGAGTTTTTCATCTGTATATGTAAAGCCATTATTTACAGAGGCAAACGTACCCACATCTGACAGCTTGACTTCATCATTTATGAACTCAACATATTTATTAGCAACACCGCCAACAGAGTCAGCGTCAACTTTTACAGTAACGTCAGTTGCCGCACCCCACCTGTTCCATACAGCTATACCCATATCAATGGTCTCGCCGGGCTGTGCAATGCCGTCGCCATTATTTACAGATGAAATATCTTGATAATCAAGAGTGTAGACTTCATCAAGGCTCAGCTCAGGCTGTGCTTGCTTTGTAAGGCTGTCACGGATATTAAGCACAGGATAGCTGTGAAAGTCTCCCTTGGGAGCAATAAAGCCTACGCTGCTTGTAGTGGCACTGCAAAGCTGACCCATTATATATCTTGAACTATACTTTGATTTATCTGTGTATCTGCTTCTTAAAATAGCCGCTGCTGCCGCAACATTTGGTGTTGCCATTGACGTACCGCTCCAACAAGCATATCTGTTGCCAGGAAGTGTGCTATAAATATTCACACCAGGAGCTGCCATTTCATATTCGCAATTTTGACCCTCTTTAAAGTCCCAATTTGAGAAACTAGCAAGGCTCTTATTATTGTCAGTTGCCATTACGCCAAGAACATATTTATATCCCGCTGGGTATATATCCTCTGTAAACAGATAGCCCGCTAGCATTGCGTCATTTGTCGGCAAGCCGTCATTACCAGCCGCCGCAACGAGAACACAGCTTGGAAAAGCGTCCTGCAATGCGCTTTCAACGAGATATGACCTGCCTGTTCCACCGAAGGACATATTGATAACATCTGCGCCATTGTCAGCAGCATACTTTATAGCCTTGGCGATATCTGTGCTTGCAAAGCTTCCGTTCGCCTGACCTGCCCTTACGCACATTATCTTTGCACCATATGCAACACCGACTCCGCCGCCATTGCCAGGGGTCATTGCGATTATGCCTGCAACATGTGTGCCGTGACCATGCTCGTCCATAGGGTCGCTGTCGCCTTCAACAAAGTCTACGCCGTAAACATCGTCAACATAACCATTGCCGTCATCATCAATGCCGTTGCCGGGTATTTCGCCCTCATTCACCCAAATGTTGTCTGCAAGGTCTTTATGGGTATAATCAACGCCCGTGTCGATAACAGCCACAACAGTACCTTTGCCGGGGGCTTCCTTTTTAGCAGGATCAAAACAATCTTTCCATACGCCTGTTACGTCCATGCAAGGAAAATGAGTTTCAGCGTTTATTTCCTCATCGGTTGCCGCAACAGTTGTTGTGTCTGTCTTTTCCCACACAAAGTCAGGCTCAGCCGACAGAATGTTTTCATTGTCCGACAGCTTGTCCACAGTTGCCCAAACGTCCTCCGAGGTGGTCGCTTCATAGAACGTCTTATAAGGGGTCATGCCGTCCTTTTCGGCAGTGTTTTCTGCCTTTGTTTCAAGAATAAACTCAACGTCTTTCAGATCATACTCGGCGCAGATATCGCTTTCATCATCAAGATAAGCCGATTCTTCACCCTCTGCATGATAAGAAAGCACCGAGAACAGCACTTTGCCAGGAGTTATCTCCGTGCTGTCACGATATTCCTGTTCAGCCTCCATATCCGAGATAGGGTCATAAGCGTGCTGAGTTTTGTCAGCCTTGTCAGCACTGCTTTCTGGCTGCTGTGCCTTGTTTTCTGACTGCTCAGTACCGCTATAGCCCTCTGCATCAGCCGTTTTGCCGCTTTCTTCAGCCGAAGCTTTCACCACAGCATTTTCGTCATACAACACACCACTCAATGCAGTGGATTGAAAACTCAATCCCAAACACATAAGCAATGCTACTATCTTCTTACTGTTCATAATTTTTTCCTCCCTAACCTTATTTTATTTTGTATTTTAACTGTAACTAATTATCGTTGTATTCATTATAGCACATTAAAAATCAAATTTGTTAAGCTGTCAGCTTAGTTAAACGTTTTCGGAAAATATTTTTTTATTTTAACAATTATTTTGTCCATGATATTTCTCTATGCACTGTTTACAATTTACAAAAAATGTGATAGAATTAAAATAACCAAATCAAGGGAGCGTAAAAAATGAGAACTTGTCCTCACTGTGGCAGCGAGCTTCACGATGATTCTACTTTCTGCTTTGCCTGTATGTCCATCGTCAACGAGCGTAAAGAAATACTTATAAAGGTAAACACGCCACGCAAAAGAGCCATACCTATGGTTTGTGTTGCAATCGCTATCATAGTCGCATCATCAGTGTTTGCCGTTGTCAGCAAGAAAAACAATGCCGTAGAAACTAAAACACCTGAGCCTGCAAAAGCTGTGACAACTTCTGCCACTGTAACGACCATACCGCAGACAAC
>OJME01001900.1_pt1 | contig 15566 bp, 12 predicted proteins | sample 1597151 | NCBI WGS metagenome assembly OJME01 (sample SAMEA2452118, study PRJEB22498) | human gut metagenome | biome: human feces; feature: human gut; material: feces | place: Australia | collected 2012
CAAAAGCTTCATCTAAAATTATTGGCAAATTCTCTTCTGATAATTCATCTATCATAGAAAGTCTTAATGATAAATATAATTGATCTATTGTTCCAATACTTAATTTTGATGCCGGAACATAATTACCACTTTCTAATTCAACTATTAAACCTTGTTCATCATTAAACATAATTTTTGAATATTTTTTTTCAGTTATTTCAGAAATATTTTTAGATAACTCTTGTGTAAACTTAGGGGTTACCGTATTTCTCATTTCTTCATAAGATTCAGCTAATATTTCTTTTGCCAATTCAAAACTTAAATTCAATTTATTTAAAGTTGACATTCTTTCGTTATTGTTAACTAATTCTTCTTCGATTTTTGATAGATTATCTAATTTAGGTTCTATATTTTTTTTATCTAATTCTAATGTATGTGATCTGATTTTTTTATTATTTATTTCATTTTGTAATTTTTCGATTTCATAATTTATATTTTCTAAATTAATAAAATTAATAATTTCACTTTTTTCTATTTTATTTAAATATTTATTTTTTATTTTTTCTTTTTCTAAATTTATTTTTAAATTTAAATTAGATTTTAAATTATTTATTTCTTTTTCTAAATTATTATTATTTTTCTCTAATAAATTAATTTCATTATTTAAATTATTTATTTCTAATAATATTTTTTCTATATTTTCTATATCTATTTTTTCTGTATTTTTTTCTATTATTATTTTTTTATTTAATTTATTTTTAGAAAAAATATAATAAATTAAAACCATTGGTACTGTAAGAAGAAAAATACAATTAATTATTTTATTTTTTATTAAAATAAATTGTAAAATATTTATTATTAAAATTAAAATAAATAATATTATTATTTTTTTATTTAATTTATTTTTTTCTTTTTTTCTTTTTTCATTTTTTTTATTTTTTATTAAATTAATTTTATTATTTAAATTATTTTCTAAATTATTTATTTTATTTTCTATTTTTTTATTATTTTTTTCTGTATTATTTTCTGAATATTTTTCTAATATATTTTTATTATTATTTTCTATTTCGTTTATTTTATTTTTTAATAGATTTATTTTTTCATTATTTTCATTTTCTAAATTTTCTTGAATTTTTATTTTTTCTTTTTCAATTTTCTCTTTTTCATAAATATTTTTTATTTCTTTTAACAAATTATTTTCTTGTTCTAAATATAAAATTTCTTCTTCTAATTTATTATTTGTGTCTGCTATTTGGTATTTTATGTCACCATATTTTTCTAGCTCTTCTTTTTCTTTTTGCAATTCTTCTATTTTTTTAGCAACCACGTTTATTGGCTTTTCCCTAGACCTTTCTGTTCCGACTTCGTCTAGTTGCCTTCTATTTATTCTGTCAATTGCTCGTTTATATGATACATTATCTTCTCCAGTTCCTACCAAATTTGCAATTTTTTGTATTAACATACTTTGTTGTGTTTTTTCTAATTTTACTTCATCTTGACAAGAAACTATTGTAGATAAAAACAAATCTTCATCAACTTTTGTTTGTTCGTAAAAAAATTCATTTCCTTTATTTTTATCTATATTAAATCTTTTAGAAATATCTTCCATATTTTCATTAAATATTTTTGGATTTTTCTTTTTAAAATCTCTATAAATTTCATATTTATTTTTATTATTTAATTCATATTCTAATTTGCCAGAAAATTCTTCTCCTGTCCATGGCAAATATTTTTCATAATCTGAATATTCTTTTCCTTTTTTATTTTTTGAAATTCCATAAAAAGAATTTATAATAAATTTTAATAATGTTGATTTTCCTGCTTCATTTTTTCCATATAAAATATTTATTCCATTATTTAAATTTATTTCTTTTTCTTTTAATTTTCCATATGAATTTATTTTTATTTTATTTATTTTCAAATTTACACCTCTATATTTTCTTTTGATTTATTTATTATTTTTTATTTAATTTATTTTAATTAATTATTTTATTTTTATTAAAATAATTTGTAAAATATTTATTCTGAAATTAAAACAAATAATATTATTTATTTAAAAATGTTATTAATAAATATTTTTAATATTTTATTCTAATGATGCTAATCCAATTTCAATTGATTTTTCTATTATTTCTTTTTCTTCTTCTGTTTCTGCATTTTTTAATTTTTTATTCATTTCTTTTATAAATAAACCTTTTAATGTATTTTCATTTTCTAATTTTTCTAAGTTATATGCTATTTTTGTATTATCTTTTATTTTTATTATATTATTATTTAAAATATATTTTATTAAATCATATTTATTTATTTCAAAATTTCTATTTCCTATTAAAATAATTTCTACATAATTATTTTCTTCTATTTCTAATTCATTTATCTTTTCAATTAATTCTTCTTTTGAATATATGTTATCCACATTTAATTCTCTTTTTGTGAATTGTTTGTCATCTAATTTAATAAATTGAGTTTCTAACTTATTTTTTTCTACATCTCCAACAATCATTCCATGTTCACCTAATTCGTCAAATCCTAATGATATTGTTGAACCTGGATATACGATTTTTTGATTTTCTTCTGTATTATAATCTTTTTTGTGAATATGTCCTAATGCAACATAGTCAAATCCTTTTTCTTCTAACATCTTTTTAGACATTGAATTATATTGCATATCTTCTATTGTTGATCCATCTATATTTCCATGAATTATTAAAATATTTAGCTTTTCATTTTGTTCAATTTCTATATTTTCAACACCTGAATCACTACAATAAAAATCATCAAAACCATATCCATATATATTTGCATCTTGAGTTTCAATTTTTTCTACTTTAGGTCCAAATATTTTTACATTTTTACTCCAGTTATATTTATTATAGTAAGAATTTTTTGTATATGGGTCATGATTTCCTGGTGCTATATAAATATTTGTTTCTGGTATTTCTTCAAATAATTTATTTATATAATCTATTGTTGATTGTTTTATATATTTATGTTCGTATAAATCTCCTGAAATAAAAAAATATTTAATATTATTTTCTTTTATATATTCTATTATTTTCTTAAAAACTTTTCTTTGTTCTAGTCTTCGTAAATCTCCCATAATATCTTTTTCTGATAAATTTACAAATGGACTGTCAAAGTGCATATCTGCTATATGTACAAACTTCATACCTTTTCTCCTTTGCTTTTTATATTGCAATTCTACTATATCTTTATATTTTTTTCAACCCTTTTTACGAAAAGATTTTCGTATGTTTCAATAAAAAAATCAGTAGGAAATATATTTTTTCTACTGATTTTCATTTTTATCATATTAAATTAATCATTATTTATTGGACCAAATAATTCATCAAATTTAGCTTCTAACTCTTTTTGTAAATCATATTCATCATCATCTTGAGTGACTGCCGGAGTATCATTAAAATCTTCTAAACTTAATTTATTTTTTTTCTTCTTGCTTACTTCCTGCTCGGATTTTTTATTTGTACTATCTAAATCAATATCAGCAAATAGGTCATCTATGTCATTTACTTTTGAGCTTTTAGTTTCAACTTTCTTTTCTATTTTTGCTGGTTCTGATTTTTTTTCTTCTGGTTCATCTTCAAATAAATCATCTAAAGATTCTATTTTTAGATCTTTTACTTTTTCTTCTTTTTTATCTTCTACATAAGGATTATATGGGTTATATTTTCTCCATTCTCCTCTATTTATTTCACCTATATCATTATGGCTTATTTCTAATGCTGCCATTTCTTTAGCCATATGATGTTTAAAATAATAGTATTTTTGTGCTTTTACTGGTTTTATTCCTTTTTCAAAAATTATACATAAATCATTATCTAATCTACGCAGTTCGTCTGGTGTCATCAATGCTCTTGCCATAACTTGATCTGATACAGATTTTCCTGTTTTCCAGTTTTGCCTATCTCTATTTATTGATATGCTATCTCTTTCAATTGTTTTTTCTCCTAATTGTTTAGAAAAATATTCAACTGTTTTATATGAGTTACTTCCTAAAAATACGTGTGTATCACAGTTACCCATAATTGTTTCATATGATTTTTCATATACAGCTTCTAATTGGTCAACGTTTTGTAAGATTACACTAAATGAAATTCCCCTACTTCTTGAAGTTGATATCTTTTTATCAAAGTCTGGTATTCTACCAATATTAGCAAACTCGTCTAATATAAAATATGTTCTTTCTTTCAATTTTCCACCATTTTGATCTGCATAATCATATAATTGTTGTATCATTTGTGAGAAAAATATTGTTAACAAAAAGTCATATGCTGTGTGTGTATCTGAAGAAATTACATAAACAGCTGTTTTTTTATTTCCTATATCTTCAAAATTAATTGTATCTGTTGACGTCAATTCTGCTATTTCTTTTGAATCAAATTTACCAAGTTTTGATTGCAAAGAGCTTAGTATTGAACTATATGTTTTTTCTGACGCTATTTCTATTGACTTATAATACATTCTTGCTGGATGATCATATGGTAATTGTCCTATAAGTTCTGATAATAAGTTTGTTCCATTTTTTGTGTTAGCCGCTCTTACTAATTCCGCACAACTTGCTAAGTTTTGTTCTTCCTCTGGTCTTGTTGCAATTAAATAATATATTAATGCTTTTAATAACATTTCTGCTGAATCATCCCAGAATGGATCTGCACTACTTCCATCACCTTGTTGACCTCTAATTACTGTATTTGCAATAACGTCAACATCTAAATCTGATGCCACATGCATTAATGGGTTATAACCATCACTATATTGTGGTCTAACTAAGTTTAAAACTTTAATTTCATAACCTTTAGATTTTAAATACCCTGCTGTTCTATCATATAATTCTCCCTTAGGGTCTGTGAAAACATAAGATCCTAAACATTGATATGCATTTGGAATAGAATATGATGCAGATTTACCAGAACCTGAACCACCGACTACTAGAACATTTACATTTCCACGTTTATCTAATGGTAAGTAATTATCTTCTGCTAAAATTATTCCTTTGTTTTTATTTAATATTCTATATTGTTCTCCTCTTTGACTCCAATCACTTGAACCATGCTCTATATCTGAATATTCATTTTTAGGAGCTGATCTAGCAAAACCTATAAAGAAAAATACTGAATATATAATTGTTGTTACAAGTAATGTTGAGAAAAAGTCCCCTCCTGCTCCACTTGAAAATACACTACCTAATGTCCCAAATGGATTTGTAACTGACGTTCCAAATGTTTCTATAAATACTTCTAAATTAAAATTGCCATCTAGTCCAGCAAGATGTTTACTATAACTAAATGGCGAAACAAATAATATGGCTATTGTTATCCATATTATTCCAAATACTATAAAATTTTTTCTATTTCTTTTTATTGCACCTTCTAATTTGTAATTCATAATTTCACCTGCTTCTTTAGTGTTACTTATCTATCTCTTCTACCTTTTCTTTGTTTTCAATTTTGGCACTTTGTGCTTTTATTGTCATTCCTTCAGCTAATTCTGTACTTAAAATTATATCTCTTTTTACTGCACTTGTAACTTTTGTAGAAGTGTTTTTCTTTGTTACCTTTGCATTTTTATCATTATCTTTTACAATTTCTTGTATTGCAATTGCACAAGTTTCAAATTCTGTATCATGTTGACCTGCTGGTTCTACTTTTTTTCTACGTTCATTATTATCACCAGGTTTCATATAATCATATTTGCCTGTCGATTTCACATCTGCCATTTGCAATTCCTCCCTACCTATTTCTCTCTTATTTCAAATGCAAAATAAGATTTATTTGGCTTTAATTTACATTTTCCTTTTACTTCGTCTGTTTTTTCATCATAATAAAGTGTTGGTTTTATTTCTTCTGCTGTTTCCGGATCTATTATTGATATAGGTCTTTTTAAATTTGGTGTATATTGGAATTCTTTATATTCCATTGGTTCTTCAGAATAAATTGTATTAAACTGAAATGGTGTTGGCTTTTTAGTTATTTTAACCTCGTTACCTAATAACAAGCCATTATTAATAACTACTTTATCACTTGCAAATGATAAAATAATTAGTTGGTTTCCATCTTGGCTTGGGTCATCTACGTAAAAAGTTTTTTTGTTGTAATTTCCTATAATTTCCTCAGTATGTTCAAGTCTTTCCACCGTATATTTTGGATATTCTTTTAAATATTCTTTTTTTGTTTTATACACTTGATATATTACAGTTTTTATTCCTTGTGGGTCTGTAATACTAAAATGTTTTCCTTCTTGTACTGAATTCATTTTTACACCTCGTTTCTATGTTTTTATCCATAGCTTGTCATTTGTTGTATAACCACTTAATATTATAGCTATAAATAAGTTTTTTGTCAATATTTATGTAAAGTTTCTAGCTTCTTGGATTAAAATTAGATACTTCACTTAATTTTTGGTACATTTCTTTTTCTTCAACAGATATATGCTTAGGTACTACAACCTTAATCTCTGCAACCAAATCTCCTCTATCTGTCTTATTTATATAATATCCTTTATTTGGTATTCGTATTTTTTCTCCACTTTGGGTTCCTTCTGGAATATATACTTTAGTTTCATCATCTATTGATTTTACAGAAGTTCTTACTCCCAAGGCAGCTTCCCAAGGTGTTAATAATAAATCTGTATTAATATTAGTTCCATCTAGCTTAAATTTATTATCACCTTCTATATTTATTTGTATTAATAAATCTCCACTTTTCCCACCATTTTTACCTGGCTTTCCTTGACCTATTAATCTGATTTTTTCTCCGTCTCTAATTCCTTGTGGTACTTTTACTGTATATGTTTTTGTATCTCCATCTACTGTTTTTAAAGCTATTTGCTTTTCTAAACCATAAAAAGCATCATATATATTTACACTTATTTGAGTTTCTATATTTTCTCCTTTTACAGGATTAGCTTTTTTTGATGTTTCTACTTTTTCTGTATTGTCAATATTTCCTAAAAACATATCTATAATTGCACCTTTTTGTGATTTTGATGTAAAAGCTTTTTTACCTTTCCCAAATTTAGAATTCCACATTCTGTCATATTTTCTTTTTGATGAAGGTACTGATAATACTTTATATGCTTCATTTATATCTTTTATTTTTTCTTCTGCTAAACTGTCTCCTACATTTAAATCTGGATGATATTTTTTAGCAGCTTGTCTATATGCTGATTTTATTTCATCTATAGAAACATGGCTTGTTTCTAAGTCTAAAATTTTATAGTAATTTTTAACAACCATTTTTAACATCCTCCCAAAATTAGGTAAGCTTATTTTATCACACATTATAATAAAAAGCTAGCTTTTATAAAGCTAACTTTTTTATTTTTTGATTTTTCATTGACTATTTATATTAACGTTAGTATAATATTTTTGTTTTTCTTCTTTCACTACATAGAAAGGTGGTGAAAAAATGAGCAATTTACTTAAACTTATTGTATTAATCATAATTGCGTACATTTTAAAAATGTTTGATTAATACATAACTCCGAAGACTACATACTAAAGTATGTAGTCTTTTTAAACAAAAATACTAGAGATTGCGTTCTCTAGTATCTTTTATGTTCTTCTTTTGAACAATTACTTAAACTACAGATATGGCATATAATAAAAATTATATCTCTTAAAATCTGTAACATTATTATACTAAAATATTTATAAAAAATCAATACTTTTCTTCAATCCATTCAAAAAATCCTAAAAAAATCTGCTATGATATAAATGTGAAACAAAATATCTAAAAAATAGTTTAAAAGTTTCACATTAAAAAATATTAAATTTAATATATTTATTTTTCCATTAAAGCTAACTCTATTAATTTATCTAATAAATCTTCATATTTAATTCCAGCCTGTTCAAATAACTTAGGATACATACTAATACTTGTAAATCCAGGCAAAGTATTAATTTCATTTAAATAAATTTTATTAGTACCATTTTCAACAAAGAAATCAACTCTAGATAAACCATTTCCATCAATTGCCTTAAATGCTTTTACAGCTTGTTTTCTTATCTCTTCTATTATATCTTTTGGTAAATCAGCAGGTATTTCTGTTCTTGATTCCTGATTATTATATTTTGCATCATAACTATAAAACTCGTCTGCTGCTTTTATTTCTCCTACTGAAGAAGCTATAACATCTTCGTTTCCTAAAACTGCACATTCTACTTCTCTACCGATAATTCCTTGTTCTATTAATACTTTTTTATCAAATTGTGCAGCATAATTTATTGCTTCTACAAGTTCGCTTTCATTTTCTGCTTTTTTTACACCAACACTTGAGCCTGAATTAGAAGGTTTTACAAACATTGGAAAATCTATTTTTGTTTGTACTTTTTTTGCCACACCAATGTCTGATAATATTTCCTCATTAAAATGTTCATCTATATATACATATTTATCATTGTATTTTCTAACATATATGCTTTTTACTTGATTAATTTCTGCTTTTTCAAATACAACTTTTGCATATACTTTATCCATTCCTACACTTGAAGCTAATACATGACATCCAACATAAGGTATTTGTAATAGTTCAAATAATCCTTGGATAGTTCCATCTTCACCATAAAGTCCATGTAATACTGGGAAAATAACATCTAGATTTTTTAAATATTTAAATTCATTTTCTATTTTTTCTTTTTTAGTAATTTCTTCACCAAATTTTCTTGGTTTAAATTCATCTAAAATCTCCCACCATTGGCCCTTTTTATCAATATATACAGGATATATTTCATATTTTTCTTTATTTAAATTACTTAAAACATAACTTGCTGATACAACAGATACTTCATTTTCTGTTGACATTCCTCCACAAATAACTCCCAATTTTATTTTTTCCATATTTCTACCATCCTTTCGGCTAATTTATAAAATTGCATTCCATTTGAAGCTTTAAATAATATTACATCATTAGGTTTTACAATTTTTAATAATAATTCTTCTATTTTTTCTTTGTCTTCAAAATAATAAATATTTTCAGATTTTAAGCCTTCTTTTGCTTTTTCAACAATATATTTTGAATTTTCTCCACTTGCTATTAATATATCAATTTTATTTTTTGCAACTTCTTTACCTACATTTTCATGTAATCCTTTTGCAAAATCCCCTAATTCAAACATATCTCCTAAAACAGCTATTTTTCTATGTTCTTTATATTCTGCTAATACTTTTAAAGATGCTTTCATTGATTCAAAACTTGCATTATATGCATCATTAATTAATTTTATATTATCTTTTAAATCATATATATCCATTCTTTTTTGTGTTAATTCAAAACTTTCAATACCTTTAACAATTTTATCTGAACTGATTCCCATTTCTTTTCCTACAGTTATTGCACATAAAGCATTTAATATAAAATGTTCACCACCAACATTTATTGTTATATTTTTATTTTCTCCATCTATGTTGCAATCAAAGCTACTTGATTGTTCTTGCAATTCTATGTTTTCCGCGTTAAATAAGCTCTTTTCGTTTATTCCATATGTTTTAATATCGTATTTTTCTTTGTTTTCAACATACCATTTATGTAATAAATCATTATCATTGTTAATAACAACTTTTGGATTTTTACATCCTTCTAATATTTCTAGTTTAGCTTTTAAAATATTTTCTCTTGAACCTAAATTTCCTATATGTGATGTTCCTATATTTGTAATTACACATATTGTTGGTTTTGCAATAGATGTAAGTACACTTATTTCTCCAAAGTGATTCATTCCCATTTCTATTACCATTGCTTCTTCATTTTCTAATTCTAATACTGTAAATGGTAATCCTATATTATTGTTATGGTTTCCTTGTGTCTTTAATGTTTTATATTTTTGTGATACTACATTTGCAACTATGTCTTTTGTACTTGTTTTTCCAACACTTCCTGTTATTGCAATTACTGGAATATCATATAATTCTCTTTTAGCTCTTGCAATTGAATATAATGCTTTCATTGTGTCTTGTACTTTTATTATGTTTTTGTTTTTCCATTTAGTTTTATCTTGTTCTGTAAATTCTACCCCTTGAATTACAACTGTATCAGCTCCATTTTCTAAAGCTTTTTCCCAGAACAAATTTCCGTCAAATGCTTCTCCTTTTATTCCAATATAGCAATCTCCTGGTTTTATTGTCCTTGTGTCTTTTGAATATTTTTTACAAATTTCTTCTTTGTTTCCTACTATTAGCTCTCCATTTGTTGCTTTTAAAATATCTTCTATTTTTAAATTTTTCATTTTTATTTCTCCCTATATATTACTAAAATCTTTTAAGATTATATGTCTTTTTCTTTTGTTTTGCAACCTAATTATTGTATATTTATATGCATAAAATTTTGTTTCTATTTCTATAATTAATATAAATTTATATTTAATTGGTAATTTTCCCAATTATTTTTTGACATTTTTTTAGAATTTTATATTTTTTTTGATAAAATATATGCTATAATTAAAAAGATAATTTTATAGAAATATATTATATTTTATTAACTAAATACTTTTTATAATAATATAATAATTCTATAAGTATTATTGGGTTATAGGCAACCTTTTAAAGCCTAAATACATTATACAAGGAATTTTATAAATGGGACTTAAAGAAAAAAACATTGAAGATGAAATTATAAATAATATTGAAAATCCAATAGAAACAACTTCTTTAGAACAAGCTAAGCTAGATGAAAAAGCTGAAATTGAAGCAAATAAAGAAATTTTAGATGAACCAATTAAGGAATTTACGAGTTCAACTGATGAAACAAGTTTAATACAAAATCCTATAAAAGATTTTGTACCTGTATATAAACAAAAAAGTAAAAGTGTTTTATCAATTTTTGGAATGCTAACTGGAATATTAATTATTATTGTTTTATTAATTTTAATAGTTTTTACTGGTTATAATATGTTTAACCAAAATATTGTTTCAGGTGTTTCAATTAAAGGTGTAGATGTTTCAAACATGAGCAAATCTGATGCTAAATATAAATTAGATAATTATTTATCTGAAGTTTTACCACAAGAAATAAAAGTTAAACATGGTGATTTTGAAGCTACACTTTCTACTTCTCAAATTGCAGTTGAATTTGATACTAAATCAGCCACAAATCAAGCTTTTAGTATTGGTAGACAAGGTAATATTTTTGAAAATGATTTTTATGTATTATCATCTATGTTTGGTAAAACAGATATTAATTTAAACTTAAAATTAGATACAGATCAACTTTCTAAAAATTTAGATGAAATGTCTGCACAACTACCTGATAAGGTAACAGACAGTAGTTATTATATTGACGAAAACAATTTAATCGTAACACCTGGTAAAACGGGAAATGTTGTAGATGTTGAAACATCTATTCAAAATATAAAAGATGCAATTTTAAGCCTTTCTGATTTAGATCAGCCAATAGAATTAGCTGTAAAGACTCAAGAACCTGAAAAAATTGATATTGAAAAAGTACATACTGAAATATATAAAGAACCTAAAGATGCTTATTATACGCAAGATCCATTTACAGTATATCCTTCTGAAAATGGTTTGGATTTTAAAGTTTCAATTGAAGAAGCAAATAATATTTTAGGAGATCAAACGGCTGATGAATATACAATTCCGTTAAAAGTTCTTTATCCTAATGTTACAACAAATATGATCGGTTCAGAAGCTTTTCCTGATTTATTATCTAGTTTTTCAACTAAATATTCTGTTAGAGCAACTGCTAGAACTACAAACCTTAAATTGGCTGCAAGCAAAATAAATGGAACTGTATTAATGCCTGGTGAAACATTTTCTTATAATAAAGTTGTTGGTGCTAGAACAATTGCAGCTGGTTACAAAGAAGCTCCTATATATGTTAGTGGAGAAGTTGTAGATGGTCTTGGTGGAGGTATTTGCCAAATAACTTCAACATTATACAATGCTGTAGTATATGCAAACTTAGATATTGTGGAAAGAACCAACCATCAATTTGTACCTTCTTATGTAACAGCAAGTAGAGATGCTACTGTTGTATATGGTTCTTTAGATTTTAAGTTTAAAAATAACAGAAATTATCCTATAAAAATAAATTGCTCTGTTTCAGGCGGAATTGCTAATTTCCAAATCTTTGGATTAAAACAAGATGATGATTATACTGTTGAAATTTCTTCTTACGAGACAGGTAGAACAGCTACTGCAATTTATTCTGAGGCTTATAAGATTTTGAAAAAAGATGGTAAAGTGGTTAATAAGCAATTACTTTCTAAAGATACTTATAAAAGACATTAATAATTTTATTACAATTATTTGAATAGAAAAATTTAGAGTGTTAAGTTTAACTGTAAAATCTCAAACGATTACATGGTTAAATTTAACACTCAATTTTTTTGAATCTCCATTGAACCTACCAAAAACGGATATTGTATAATATGGTGTGTAAATAATTTATAAGCACATCATATTTTTTTGTGCAGAAGGAGTGATAGATGGAAAAAATTTCGTTGCAAGAATTATTAAAAAGAAAATTAGAAGAAACATATTTAGCTGTATTTGCTATAAAAAATGAAATATCTTTGAAAAAAAATGATAATATTGAAAAAGCTACTATTTATTCCTTAATGGGAATTGATCTAAATGGTACAAGGAGTTTATTAGGTATTGTTCAGGAAAAAGAAAGTGTTAATCGTTACTGGTTAGATTGCTTTGAAAGCCTTAAAAATCGTGGACTTAAGAATATTTTGTTCTTGTCTGTTGATGATAATAAAAACATAAAAAGGACTGCTAAAATAGCATTTCCAAATATTGTATTTATTGATTCAATTGTATTTACATATTTAAAATTTCGTAAATTTATGAGTTTAAAGGCTCACAGGGTCATTGCAAAAAATATAAGTGGATTATATACGCAAAAAACTTTAGAAGAATATAAATCAAAATTCGAAATGTTTAAATATGATTATAATAATGAAATTTTTAAAACATTAATTGAAAAATACTTAAATAATGTTGAATTTGTTTATAAATATAGCCAAAATATTAGAAAAATGCTATTTTTATATATGCCATTTATAGATTTTTTTGATAAAATAAGATATAAATATAATGAGCAATATTCAATAAGCTCAATAAACGAATTAATTGATGATTTAGATAAATCTGAAACAACACATATACATTATAAATGCATATCAAAAAAAGATTTAGGACTAGTCTTAAATGATTTATCAAAAATTTATAAAGATATAGAATTTATATAGGAAGGAATAAACAATGAGCAAAAAAGATGAAAGAAATTCAAAAGCAAAATTAAGTGATGAAGCAAGAGATTTGATTATTAATGAGACTGTAAATCAATATAAATCTGGTAATATAAAAAGTGGTTTAGATGTCGAAGATTTTTTAGATCAATTGCTACAACCATTAATGCAAAAAATGCTAGATGCCGAACTTGAGAATCACCTAGAATACTCTAAATATGAACACAAAAAAGAAAAAGAAAATTCAAGAAATGGTTATTGCAAAGAAAAAACAGTAAAAACTAAGCACGGTAATATAAAAGTAAAAACTCCACGTGATAGAAATGCCACATTTGAACCAATAATAATAGAAAAGGGACAAACAAGATTAACAGGATTTGAGGATAAATGTATCGCTTTATATGCAAAAGGAATGAGTGTAAGAGATATAGAAAAAACATTAAAAGAAATTTATGGTGTTAAAATAAACAAAGATGAAGTAACAAAATTAATATCTGTGGTGTCGGAAGAAACTGAAAGATGGAGAAATAGACCATTAAAACCTTTATATGTGTTCACTTATGCTGATTGCTTGTATGTACCAATAAAAGATGAATTAACAAGTTCTAAAAAGGCTATTTATGTAGTTATAGGAGTTGATTCAGAAGGATATAAAGACATTTTAGGAATGTGGATAGATAAAACTGAATCTGGAAGTTTTTGGAGCAATGTATTTGATGATTTAAAAGAAAGAGGTGTAAAAGATATTTTATATATGTCTAGTGATGGTATAGCTGGATTTAAAGGTTCATTAGAGCAAGTATTTCCAAAAACACAAAGCCAAAGATGTGTTGTACATTTAGTAAGAAATATATATAGTTTATGTCCCAAAAAACAGGCAAAAGAAATAATTGCTGATTTCAAAAAAATTTATACAAGTACAACTTTAGATGAAGCTAATATAATGCTAGAAGAATTTAAAATAAAATATGAAAAAGATAATAAAAAAGTTGTAAAGAAAGCACAGGATTTTATGCAATATTTAGAACCTTTATTTGAGTTACCTCAAGAAATTAGAAAATGCATCTATACATCAAATGCAGTAGAATCAGTAAATTCAGCATTAAGAAAAGTAACCAGAGGAAAAGGTTCATTTCCAAGTGAAAACTCAGTTTATAAGGTATTATATCTAAGATTAAAAGAACTTAAAGAAAAATGTAGCAAACCAATTCAAAATTGGTCAAAAATTAGAGTTCAATTAATGGAAATTTTTGGAGAAAGATTTACTCAATATTTAGATATATAAAAGCTACTAAAGGCTTAAAATAGCACATTGACAATTAAATAGTAAAAATATATAATAAGGTAAATTATTTATATGAAGGGAACTAAAATCATAAAATAAAAGAAATTTTGAAGGCAAATATATGTGCATTTGGAGAAACAATATTTGATCAATTTTCACTAGATGACGCAGATTTTGCAGAAGCCTTGGATTTTAATATTACTAGCAACAACTATGAAACAAGCTTTAAAGAGTATGTATATCAATTACAATATGATAGTGGAGATATTGATAACCAAGTATTGACATTAAAAAATAAAAATAAAGATTATGATTATCTAGAGATTATGAATATTGGTAGAATAGCTTTTATAAATACAATAAATGATGATAAAACAATAAATGCAGAAGCTTTTATTGATAATATTATTAAAGAAGTAAAAAAATAGCTAAGTAGTGTAATATTATGTATACTACACTACTTTATAAAAAAATCAAAAAAATTTACACACTAATCTTGACAAAGTCTTTTATATCCTAAAAGTTTAGCTAATATATATGCATCTTTCCCATATACCTTGTAAAATCCACCTAGCTTTATCATAGCAACATCTTCTGGGTGAATACTTTTTATTTCTTTTGCTATTGTAATACAAGACATTATTTTTTTCCTTTGTTTTGACCACCAAGAGACCAAAGGCCTCTTTAGGTGGTTTTTATTTTACCAATCTATTGTATGTTTATTACTTGCACTATTTGTTCCTGTACTTGGTGTAATTTGGACATCAGATCCTAGAGAAACTACGGGGCGAAGACAATAGTTGCTGCCATTCGTGAAACTGCTCGAATAGAACATGAGATAACCGCCCATGCTGCTGTAAGCATAGCGCAACCCGAAGTCCGCATAGTCAGAGTAGCAAAGAACATAGCGAGCGGCCACCCAATAAAAGTTAGAACTTCTTAATACTTTTGCTCCATCTCCATAATTAGTTGAATTTATTGATATACTATAATATGTTTGTTTAGCATTTAAAGTATTATCAGCTGTAGCAGTTCCTGATGCTGGTGTATATGTGTTTGTTGTTGGCTCTG
>OJME01001910.1_pt1 | contig 15479 bp, 23 predicted proteins | sample 1597151 | NCBI WGS metagenome assembly OJME01 (sample SAMEA2452118, study PRJEB22498) | human gut metagenome | biome: human feces; feature: human gut; material: feces | place: Australia | collected 2012
ATCTTGGGCGATGTAGACCTGTCCGGCTACGATATGTTCAAGAACTATGTTGGCACATCTATTGATGAGATGAAGCAGAAAATCAAAAGTATGCTTCCTCTTATAGCGACTGTGGCAACCGCCCTTGCCGCTTGGAAACTCACAAATCTTATTACGGATATTGTGGACGCTATCTCAAAAATGAACGCACTGAAATCCATTGTTTTGGGTCTTGGTGTTTTTACGGTTGGCGTTGTCCTTGAGATTACAGGGATTAAAGATGCGATTGAAAATGGCGTAAATGGGAAAAATTTCGCTGAAATTGTTCTTGGCGCTTTGATTGGAACTACAGGCGCAGCTATTCTCGGTAAAGGAATTGCTCAGTTTATCGTGACCGGCTTTGGAAATACTGCTGTTGGAGCGGCCATTAAAGCAGCTGGCGGCTCTACTGCTGGCGCGATTATTGGAGCGGCAGTTGGCGGAGTAGTGACCGGCATACCTATGTTTGTAACGGGCGTTTACGATGCTGTCAAAAATGGCTTAAACACGTTAAACGGAATTTTGATTCCGCTTGGCTCGACAATGACTGGAGCGGGCATTGGCGCAATTATTGGCTCTCTTGGAGGCCCAATTGGCACAGGCATCGGCGCACTGATTGGTTTGATTGTTGGTGGCCTGACCGATGTCGGAATTGCGATTTATCAAAACTGGGACAAGATTACAGAATCTCTCGACAAGGCAAGCGAGAGCTTGAAGAACTGGTTTGTCGGTGTTGGCGAGTGGTGGAATGAAAAGTGGAAAGGGTTCAGCACTAATTTTCAGACTGCATGGGAAAGCTTGCCCGGGTTTGTTCAGCATCCAATTCAGGCACTTGACCAAGCGAGTGCAGGCTTAAAGCAGTGGTTTGTCGGCGTTGGCGAGTGGTGGAACCAGAAGTGGGCTGGATTCAAAGAAAACTGGGACAAGGCTTGGAACGGTTTGGTTGATACAATCAAAGATCTCCCCGCAAAATTTTTGGACTATGGCAAAAACATCGTTCAGGGCTTGATTAATGGTATCAACAATGGCATTGAGAATGCAAAGAAAACTGTTGGTGGACTTGCAAAAGCTATCATTGACAAGTTCACGACCGATACTGAAATTCACTCTCCCTCCGCTCTGTTTGAACGCTTTGGTGAATTTATCGACCAAGGCCTTGCAAACGGTATCACTGCTACTGTCCCCTACGTCACCACTGCTATGCAGGGCGTTGTAGCCACTGTGCAGGAAAAAGGCAACGAGCTGATTGCTGCCGGTTCTACTCAGGCGACCGGATATGTAAACAACTTCTTGGATAGCCTTAACACGGAGTGGCAGCACATCGATCAGAGCTTGCAGGCAGATTTCTTCGGTAGCATTGGCACTCTGTGGGACGCGATTTCTAACGGAGACCTTCAAAAGCTCGGCACATGGGCCGCTTCCTATTTCTATCATGCAATGGACGATGAGCAGAGAAAGCAAATCAAGTCCATTGCCGATAATAGCTTGCAGTGGCTGACACAGGGGCTGAGCAGTGTTTGGAACAACATTGCCGGTATGGCTTCTAGCTTTATCAGTCAGTTCGTTCCTTCCGCTATGGCTGCAACGTCTGCTCAGACGAGTTTGAACATTGCAATGGATGCAAACCCTGTTATGCTGGTTATTTCCCTGATTGGTATGTTGGTTGGCGCTCTTGTCAATTTTGCCAATAAGAACAAGAGCATCGCTTCGTTCCTGTCTAATCTTTGGTATGGAATCGGCGATTTCTTTTCAATTGTCTTTGAAACCATTTTACGCGTTATTGGCACGGCAGTTCAGGGCTTTGTGGATGCAATTAACGCCTTAATTTGGGCATGGAATAAGGTTCCTCTTCATAGCAAGATGGATTATGTTTCTAACCCCATGTACGACTGGGCAGACAAAGTTGCAAATGAACGTAAAGAAAGCCAGCGCAAACGTCAAGAAGCGGCCAATAGCAGCTTTGACGATTCCAAAGACCCAACCAACTACGAACAGCAGTACAAGGAACTGCTGGAAAAGTACAAAAATGGTTCTTACCCAGGAACGAAAGAATGGGATAAAAACAACGGCACATCCTCCGGTTCTTATGGCGGCACTACAAGTGTAAACGTCAACATCAACGAAGAGGAAATGCGTGAATCTGTTTACAATGGCACTTACAACGCATTCCTCGATATCTTCCAGCGGTATGGTGACGAACTGACCGGTGGCAAGGAACTCAAAATTTACCTTGACGGAAAGCAGATTACAGCATCCGTTGAGAAACGGCAGAACGCCCGTGGACAGTCTTTGATGGGCAGTGAAGTTTACAGCTACTAAGGAGGTGGCGGTTTATGGCAATTCCAGCACTGGTAACGGTAAATGGCGTAGACTTGCCGGAACCTTCTTCTTACGAAGCGACCACTAGCACCATCGTGGATTCTGGACGAAATGTTCAAGGTAAAGTAGTTGGCTCTGTTGTGCGGCATGATGTGGCAAAGGTGTCCCTGAAGTGGAACTACCTTACCGCACAACAGTGGGCCGCTATTCTCAGCCTGTTCACGACACGATTTTACTGTTCTGTTCGCTTTTATAACCAGGCAAAGGCCGGATACGACACGCGGCAGATGTATGTTTCAGACCGAACATCTGGTATGTGGCGGCGCGGGCCTAAAACCGGTAATGTGATGGGCTGGACGGATTGCTCGATTGCACTTGTGGAGGTATAGCCTATGGTACAACCTTCTCAGAAGTGGCTTGACAAGTTTTCCGAAACGCTTGTGCCGGAGATGTTTGTACGCATCACCTATGGCGTTACAGAACCGGGTTTGCAAGAAGACGCGATTCCTAGCACAAACGGCGAAACGTTTTTCAGCAATGTATCTTCTATCGTTGAAAGTGAATCTCATACTTATACAAAATATTCTACCGGTGAATTGAATTTCACTGTTTTGGACGGTAATTATACCTTGCTTGATAGAAGCGTAAAATCTCAGGAGGCTGGTTATGTTAGTGAAAATTGTGTTTTAACTTCAAACCACCCGACTATTACGCTCTCGTTCAGCAAAGTTCATACCGTGACCATTCCTGGCATTACCATCACATGGTCGTCAACGTTCAATGAATGGCCGACAAGTTTCAAGCTGACCGCTTATTCTGGAAACACAGTCGTATCCACCAAAACAGTGTCGGATAATTCCTCTATCACCACTGACATTGACTGGGAAATTGCAAATTACGATTCTATTTCCATTCAAATCTTGTCGTGGTGCTTGGAAAATCGTCGTGCAAGAGTTGAGCAAATAAAGCTGGGCCAGTTCATTGTGTTTGAGAAGAAAGATATTTTTTCGTACAAGCACGATTCCACAAGAGACCCGATCAGCGGTCAACTTCCGAATGACAGCATCACTTTTACGGTGGATAACAGCACGCAGAAGTGGAACCCAATCAACCCGGAAGGCCTTTACAAATACCTGTATGAGCGCCAGCCTATCTCTGTGGAGTACGGCATGGACTTGGACGGAACGGTAGAATGGATTACTGGTGGCAAGTTCTTCTTGTCTGAGTGGAGTGTTCCTTCTAATAGCATTGAAGCTAGCTTTACGGCCCGTGATGCTTTCGGCTATCTGATGGTTTCCAACTATACAGGAAGAATGTATGGCACTCTTTATGAAATGGCCTACGATGCGTTGGAACTTCTGAATGACAACGTGGCAACGTTTCAGATTTCCGATGAACTGAAAAATTATAGCACAGATATCACAAATCAGGATAAAAGCAATTATAAAGACTCGGATATTTTGCAGATGGTTGCTAACGCAGCTGGTATGGCAACGTATCAGACCCGAGAAGGCGTGATTGTAATTGAACGTATTCCTGATATCTCTACTGCAAAAGCAAACCTTGCCGGTGAAATCGACATTGTCAACAACTTCAACTGGCCTGAGATTGCATTCTCTTCTCCGCTGAAAAATGTGACTTGTTCGATTGATGTAAAATCTTCCGATGGTTCAAGCACTACAAGCAAAACGTATTCTTACCCAGAAAACCCAACAGGGAGCGGAGCAACGCAGACCGTTAGCAATGAAATGCTGTCTCAAAGCGTTCTCAGCCAGAGCAGGAATATTTTGACAGAAGCATATAAGGTACTTTCTAACCGCCGCAAGGTCACATTGAAATATCGTGCAAGCCCGCACTTTGATGCTTTGGATTATGTTCTTGTTCATCACCAGTTTGGCTATTCCTCTGTACTGTTGACTACGAGTTTTTCTTATCAGTATTCCGGCTGTTTTCACGGGACGGTCGAAGGGTATCTCTTGGAAGGAGCTGATGTTCGTTGACCCGGTGGATCACAGACAGAACCAATGATGATGTTGCGCAAGTCAAGGCACTTGCATTGAAAGCAAAAGCAGGAACGTGGACAGAGAAAGAGCAGGCAGAATGGGCCGCTGGCATGAAGGGCGCTCTGAGCTACATGGACTATAATCGCATCGAAAGCGGAATCCAAGAGATCGCTTCTATCTTGAACGCATCTGTTTCGGTAAAAACCGATTGGGATGTAAATGGATACCTAACTGTCTCGGATGCTTCTCGTTGGCTTTCCAATATCAAAGCGATTCGGTCTTTGTGTAGCGGCAAGAATGATACCCCCGAAACCCCCGCTTCCCTCAATTACCTGCACTATACGATTATTAATCAGGTCGAAGAAATTCTACTTGATATCGAAACGATAGCCAATAACCATCTAATCTACTGTTCAGAGCCGGTCTGTGGAGGTGAACCTTACTATGCACTTTGTTGACCGAGAAGCAAAGTACCCAAACCGATGGACAATGACTAAGACAGACGGCTCGTCTGAAGTCGTCACCCTTGTCCGTAATGACGAGCCAATCGTTGAAGGCACTCCTATGAATGCCGAAACGTTGAATGCTCTTTCAGACGTTGCAGGTGCGGACATTGCAAGAATTGCTGCTGAAAAAGCAGAGCTGAATGCAAAACTGTCCGAAGTAAATGCAAAAACGTCCGCACAAGAGTCGCAGAAGCAAGCCGAAAACTCCGCTGAAAGCGCTCGCCTTGCAGAACAAAGCGCTAATAAAGGCGGTTGGATGAACTTTGAGCAGAAGAACGGCGTTCTTTATATGGTTAAAAGCGATAGCTTGACCGAAATAAATATGCAAGACAACGGCTCTGGGATTTTGGAGGTGACGTTTGAATGAGCAAAACAATTGAAATCGGCCCTTATAGCGCCTATGCCATTGCTGTAAAGTATGGATATGTTGGCACAGAAGAGGACTGGATCAAAGCGGTCGAAGCGGCTCGAAAGAGTGCGGAGACAAGCGCAACCAATGCAAAGCTGGAAGCGGACGGGGCTTCTACTTCTGCTGCTACTGCCACTGAACAGGCAGGAATTGCAACCACAAAAGCTGGCGAATCTGCCGCATCCGCTGAGGCTTCTGCATCCAGTGCATCTGCCGCTGCAACCAGTGAAGCCAATGCAAAGAAATACTCGGAAGAGGCCGGGGCCAAGGCAAGTACCGACAAAACCCTCAGCATCGAAAACGCCCCTGCCGACGCTGCCGCCGTGGGCGACTTTATCCTCGACCGAACCAAAGATACCCCTGAGCTTGTTTTTTACAGCAAGGCGGAGACGGATGCCAAAATCAAGGAGCTGCTGGACCGGCAGCGTGCGGAGGACCTCGCCAGAATCAAATTCTGGGCCAGCGACGACCCCACATCCCCGGCAAGCTTTATCGGCGGCACATGGGAGCGCATTGAGGGCAGCTTTATCATGGGCGCTTCCAGCGCCTACCCTGTGGGCACCACCGGCGGCAGCGCCACTCACACCCAGACTGTGGCAGAGATGCCCAGCCACAACCACAGCGGTTCTACCGGTTCGGCAGGCTCCCACAGCCATAGCGCATGGACTGGTGGAGCAGGCGGACATAATCACACCGTCAGTTCGGCATCTGTTACAAAATACGGTGTAACGACACTTATAGGTGAAGGTAGCACTGAATATGGTTTTCAATCAAATAGTAGTACTCCCGTCACCTCTTGGGTCGGCGACCATACCCACGGCGTTGGTATGAACGAAGCCGGTGCACACACTCATACCGTAAGTATTGGCAGCACCGGCAGCGGGCAGGCAATGAGCGTGCTGAACCCTTACTATGCCCTGTACATCTGGGTGCGGGTGGATGATGCCGCATGAAAGGAGCACACATGAAAATCATTGACAGTAACGGCAACCCCATCGAAGCCCCCGACCTGACGAAAGGCTACCTCAAGCAGGAGACCCAGACCATCCATCACGATGCTGTGGCGGGCGTGGAAGAGGTCAGCCACTACGAGACCGAAACCTTGCCGGACGGAACCCCTGCAATATATTATGACGCAGATGGTCGCGAAAAAGGCCGTGATGTCCGCAAGGTGGTAGATGTGCCCGGTGTGGTCGCACAGAATGCCTACGACGAAGAGGTGGAGGTACAGCGGTATGTGCTGTACACCGCCGAAGAGTTGGCTGCACAGGAAAAGGCCCGCAAGGAAGCAGAAGAAAAGGCACAGCTGCCCACCGCAGAAGAGCGCCTTGCTGCTCTGGAAGCGGCTATGCTCGACCTGCTGGCCGCACGGTAAGGAGGATACTATGGTTCTGTTCTATGTGACACAAATCAAACTGCACCGCTTTGATGGTGCTTTTACCATCGATAGCGTGCCTGACCGGTACAAGGATGCCGTGATGAAAAAGCTGACGGAGGAGGGGTTTTATGAGGTGGAAAGTGATGCTTGACTTCCTGCGGGATATCTTTTCTGCGCTCTCCCGCGCTGCCGGTGACAACGCTGACAAGGAAGAACCTGCCCCCGCACCGGACGTGCCCACTGTGGACACCGTGACCGGGTGGGCAGGTGAGCCGCCTTACCGGTACATTGACGTGAGCCGGTATCAGGGCACCATCGATTGGGCACAGGTGGCAGCGGCGGGCTACAAGGGGGCCATGCTCAAGACCGTGTCCACCAACAAAAAGCTCTCTAAGCGGTCGGACGGCCTGTACATCGACCCGACCTTTGAAACGAACTACCGCAACGCAAAAGCAGCGGGGCTGGACGTTGGCGTATATTACTACACATACGCCACCAACAAGGACATGGTCAACGCAGAACTTTCCCTGCTGCGTCAAGCAGTCTATGGAAAGGAGCTGACCCTGCCTGTGGCTGTGGACGTAGAGGACAACAAGCTCGTCAGTCTGGACAAGCAGGCACTGACCGACCTGACCGCCTATGCTCTGCACGAGGTGGAACAGATGGGCTTTTATGCCCAGCTCTACACCTACACCAGCTTTGCAAAGGCACATCTCTTTGTGGGCGGTGCGGCTCTGCATCCTTATGACGTATGGCTTGCCGACTACACCGGCAAGACCCCGAAGGTGGATTTCAAGTACAATGCCCACCAGCACACCAGCAAGGGCCGTGTGCCGGGCATCTCCGGCAACGTCGACCTCAACGTGACCACACTCAACTACCCCCGTATCATCCGCAAGAAGGGTCTGACCCGTCTCCGGGAGGGCGCATGAGCGATGCAATCATCGTAGCCATTATCACCGGCGGTCTGAGTCTGATCGGCGTGATCGTCTCTAACATCCACACCGCCCAGAGCATGGATGCCAAACTGGACAAGCAGCAGGCTGTGACCGAAACCAAGCTGGAAGAGCTGACCCGGGAAGTTCGAACACACAACAATTTCGCCCAGCGCATCCCGGTGCTTGAAGAACAAATGAAGGTGGCAAACCACCGCATTGCAGACCTCGAAAAAGAGAGAGGAGAGTAATACATGGCAACAATCAATAACATTTTGAGCGTCATACCCACCCCTGTGGCCCTCGTGCTCATGCTGGGCGGATTTGTGTTTTACGCACTGGGCTGCATCCGGCTGGGCTATGGTGCCGCTGTCAAGGGCACTGTGCTTGACCTGATAGAGCAGGCAGAGCACGAGATCCAGGGCACAAAGCGCGGCGCAGAGCGCAAGGCGTGGGTGGCGCAGATGCTCCGCATGGCCCTCAACGCCAGCAAGTGGGGCAGACTTATCAGCTGGGCCATCACCGATGAAACAATCGGCACCGTGATTCAGTTTTTCTTTGACCGCATGAAAGCGGCGCTGCAAAAGCAGTAAGGAGGATATCATGGCAAGCACTACATACGCACACGGACGTTTTCGTGACCTCACGAAAACATACCATCTCGGAAATGCCAACAAAATGGTGACAAAATGTCACCGGTTTACCGTGCTTGGCAATATGGTGCGCAACGCTGGACAGTTGCCGCAGCCTTTTTGGCTCGGTGATACCTGTGGCGGCGGCTCGTGTAGTGCTGCCCGCTGCGCTGCAAGGGCTTGACCGACAGCAGATGACTGCAGCCATCAAAAGCGCACCGCTTGGGAGGGTAGACCGTAAGATAGCCTTACTGCGGTACGTTGAGCGGCTATGTTGTGCGGACATTGCAGCGCAGACGCATTACAGCCGGACGGCGATAGGCTACCGGCTGAAAGGCATTGATAAAATACTGGATGTGTGATATCATAATCTTAATTGGGTGCGATTTCTCACGAAACGCATTGAAGCGGCAGGCTTTCGGGTCTGCCGCTTTTCTTTTTGCACGAATTGTGGTATAATAATCTCAACAAATCTTCCCGGCCTCTCGAAGAAGCGCATTAGGGTGGATATCTGACCCCGCCCCGCCTCTCAACGATGCGTACCATGGCGGGGTCTTTTAAGATGATACAGTCTCCCGACCGCCCATTTACAGTGCGTACCATGCGGGAGACGATTTTATATGAATTATGGCAAATAAAATATATCACTTTTTGTCCCGTGTTTTGTTCGCTCTGATTATTTTTGGGGCGACATCAAGCGTTCCAAAAACCGTCCTTCCGTTTTGGTATAGTGCATTTATAGGCGTGGTTTTATCGGTATATGCGTCTTTGCATTATACGCCATACGATTTATGATTTGAAAGGCTACGGCTTTTGTAGAGAGCGGCATTGCCTGTGGGCGGTTCCGATCTTGATTTTTCAGAAAGGAACGAAATAATGCGACTTGTTGCAATGGCATTTGGGCTGCTCGGAATTATTCTGCAAGCCATCAATATTGGATTTGTTCTGTCTCCAAAAGTTGAACACGTACAAAAGGCTTACATTCGTAATGCGGGCATTCTTTTGTTCTTAGGGTATTTGATACTTCGATAAGCACTCTTTAAGCGCTCATGCGGATTTTTCCGTGTGGGCGCTTTTCTTTTTTTGTCCTTCGTTGTGCGTTCGTTGTCCTTCGCTTTTTTCCGATGCGGTACACTGGATGCACAAGGAGGGATGCATTATGAGTTATTATCCGACGCCCGGAATGCCCTACGCTCCGCAGCAGCCTGCCAATCCGTACGGCGGCATGGGCACAGTTGGGCTTGCCACTCCCTTGCCGAACACACAGATGCAACAGACACAGCCGCAGCGTCCGCAGCCGATGAATGGGCAACAGCCTGTTCAGCAGTCGGCACAAGATGGCGGCTGGTTGCTTGGCAGACCTGTTTCCAGCAGGGAAGAGTTTTTGGCAATACCGTCTGACCTGTACGGCAGACCGACCTACTGCCCGGACTTGCGCAGCGGCGTGATCTACTGCAAGCGGCTCAACCCGGACACTTGCGAATCCTATGTGCAGGAGTTTTACAGCCCGGAAGCATGGCGGCAGATGCAGGCGCAACAGGCACAGCAGACCGCTGCACCGACACAGCAGTATGTGCCCATTGAAGAGTATAACGCCCTCGTGCACCGGCTGGATGAACTGGAAAAATGGCAGAAGAGCTTTTCTAAGCCCGCTGCCGCAACGAAGAAAGGAGAATAACAATGCCATCTCCGTTTGACATGATTACTCACAGCCCCATCATGCAGCTTGCGAACCTTGCCCGTGCCGGTCAGAATCCGATGGGTCTTATCCAGCAGTTGGGTGGGCAGAGCGCACCCATCATGCAGGGCTTGAACCTGATTCAGGGCAAAAACGAAGTACAGCTCCGAACGATGGCGCAGAACCTCGCCAAAGAGCGCGGCATCGACCTAAACCAGCTGGCAAGCGTCCTGAATCTGACGCTGCCCCGATAACGCATCCCTCTAAGCGAAACGCTTCTCAGTTTTGCGGACTTGACAAAAACCGCTTTGATTTGGCTTTGCCCGCTGCACACGGTAGCGGGATAGCATAACGCAAAACTGAAAGGAGTTTTGTTATGGACGATTTTGCAACTGGCTATCTGGCTGGGCAGGACGGCGGCAATAACAACGGCGGATTCTTCGGCAACGAAGGTCTGTGGGCTGTCATCATCCTCGCTATCATCTTCGGCTGGGGCACCAACGGCTATGGCCGGAACGGCGGTGACAACGGCATGAACGCCTACATCCCCTATCTGGTCGGCACTGGCGCAACTGGTCAGGGCGGTGCAGACACACGCGCGGCTCTGTCTGAGGGCTTCTACCAGCAGGATACTTCCCGTTCTCTGGCGGGTATCCAGAGCGGTATCTGCTCTCTGGGCTATGACCAGCTGGCACAGATGAATGGCGTTAACACCAACATCGCGAACGGCTTTGCAGGCGTGAACAGCGCCATCTGTCAGCTTGGCTACCAGAACGCACAGCTGGTGAACGGCCTGGAACGCAGCGTGTCCAACGGCGACAACGCTATCAGCCTTGCCATCATGCAGGAGGGCAACGCACGGCAGGCCGGTCAGACCGCACTTGCTACGCAGCTTGCATCTTGCTGCTGCGAAAACAAACAGCTGATCGGCGACCTGAAGTACACAATCGCAACGGAGGACTGCGCTACCCGTCAGGCTATCGCAGATAACGCCCGTGCTATCGTGGACAACTGCAACGCCAACTTCCGCAGCATGATGGACTACTTCACGCAGGATAAGATTGCCACTCTGACCGCTGAGAACCAGAGCCTGAAGTTCGCGGCTTCTCAGGATCGTCAGAATGCGCTTCTGACCACCGTGATGTCCCAGCAGACTGACACCATCCTGAACCGGGTCAATCCTCGTCCGATTCCCGCTTATCAGGTGGCGAACCCCAACGTGGGCGTGAACTGCTGCGGCTGCTGCTAACCAACACACTCCCCGATAACACCGGGTGAACCATCGGGGCAGGGGTAAGACACCTCTGCCCCTGATTTTTTAGGAGGAAAACATTATGGCTTGCAAAACAAGCTGCAAACTCTGCCCTCATCTGGTTTTGAGCCAGTCCGTTACGTTTGCAAACGACACACTGACCATCAACATCCCTGCTGGCGCATACCAAAACGGAGAGAAGTATTGCATCGTGGTTGCCCAGAGCATCCCGGACACGACCACCATCAACGCCCCTGTGGTCATTACCATCGGTGCAGGCACGACCGCATACCCTCTAACCGACTGCAACTGCGCTCAGGCAACTGCTGAGAGCATTCACACCCGCACCCGCTATGCTACCCGTGTGGCAACGTCTGCCACCGGCACAGGCACGTTCAAATATCTGGGTTGCTTCTGCCGCTCTCACGCAGGTGCGCCTGCATCTATTTCTTGAGGAGGTGTAGATTATGGGCAAGACTAATTTTCGCCGCATGATGATGCTCCGTGACCACGATAAAGACCGTGAGCCGGAGCGCGACCGCCTTGAGGAAGAGCGTGCCCGCAGGGAGCGTGAGATGGAACGCCGTCTGCGTAAGCTGGAAGGTGGCAACGACCGCTATCCCTACTATCCGCAGGAGGAAAACCGCTACATCGACCCTTACCCTATCCCCCGCTACCCTGACGTAGAAAATGGGCGCAGAATGCCGCAAATCGGCTTCTCGCAGAACGGAGACTGGGACAAGCGGTCTGGGCAGTACGAACATGGCGGTGCTGACAGCCGCTCCATCAAGATGCCGCGCCAGCACCTCACTCACGATGAGGCAGAGGAATGGTGCGACAGCATGGTGAACGCTGACGGCACAAAGGGCTGTCACTGGACGTTGGAACAGACGCAGGACGTTGCCAAGCAGCGCAACATCAACTGTGACCCGAACGATTTCTGGGCTGTTATGAACATGATGTACTCGGATTATTGTCAAGTCGCAAAGCGCCAGTCCGTTGACACTCCTGGCTTCTACGCTGACATGGCAAAGGCGTTCCTTGAGGATGCGGATGCCGCAGATGGCAAGGCGTATCTCTACTGGGATTGCATTGCTGATAAGTAAAGAAGAACCCCTGTGTAGTTTTTAACGGCTACACAGGGGTTTACTATTGAAAAAGCTAGGCGGAGTGACGGTTCCCGCATCTCCTAACGATGGGCGATAGCTGCCTGTTCTATCCTCTAGCGTTTTTCTCATTCCCAAAGCGTTGATTTTGACCTCATGTCAAACAAATCTTGCGGGGTAATTACAAGGCTCTTGTCGAGTTCTACCACACTGATAATGGAAAACTTGCCGGGGACTTCTCGCTCGATTTTTGCTTTTGCTTCTTCCTTGCTGTTTGCAAACAAGACGAACGGAGTTTGAAAGTGTCTACATTTTTCGTAATCATCGTACTGGATTTTGACCCAATAGAAATTTTCCATATATCGCTCCTTTGCTATCTTAATATTTTACAGGCGGTTCAGGTAACGGCATCCAGTATGTAATATTGTGAGGTTTTCCGTTTTTATCTCGCCATTCACCAAAGTCTTGCTCATATCCAACAATGTCAACATCAAATTCGTCTGGGCTAAATCCAATAACATACGGATTGTATTCGTCTGGCATCTCGTTTTTCACGTTTATCCACTGCCCAATTTTAGGGGCGTTTGAAATGTCATACGAACAGTATCCAATACATTGAACTGCCCCTAACTCATCCACGAAATTCCTGTTTCCAATCTTCGTGACGCAAACATCGTGAACCCTCTGCCACCCACTCTTATAATCGGAATATTCGTCTTGTGAAATTACGATATTTTCTGGGTTCAATTCTTTTCTTCCACAGGTTAAGTTCCATTCATTTGCAATTCTCTGCTTCATTTCGTATTCATTGGCAAACACTCTTGTTTCCTTTAGAGCGTTTTTCAAAGAACCACGATGAGGTCTATAAGCAATCATAGATTAATCCTCCGACAAACTTTTGTAGTATAGCTCCATATCTGCCTTGTACATATCAAGTTGTCTTTTGCTATCTACAAGCGTGTTAAAAGTAAATCCTGCCACAAAAGATACGGCGATGGACAAAATCAAGTGCGCTGCAACCCATTTACCAGCAAAGATAAACGGAATCTGAACCGCTACGGCAAAGGCATAGAACAAAAGAACGCAAACTCCGTGTTTGACCATTTTCTGTAAACGGCTAATGCTTCCTTCGTAAAATTCCTTCGACTTCATCATACGCCAATCCTCCAATCTTATCAGCCTAAGTCAATCTGGTCTTTCGATGCTGCAACGGACAGGTTGTAGATGTACTCTCCTGCCGTGAATCCGTGCTTGCGGGCTTCTCTCGTGACAAACGTCCGTTCGCTGTCACTCATAAGGATTGTGATTCGCTTACTACGTTTACCGTCACCCTTCTGCCCCTGATGGGAAGTGTAAGGCTGAATCTCCATCGTGCGCTTTGCATCGTTGACAGACAGGTTGGTAAGCGCAATCATAATCTGCTGGTTCTGCTGAACGATGGCTTGCAGGACTTCCGTATTTTTCATCAGCACTTGCAGGATTGCATTGTCCTGTGTATCAGGCTTGTTCTCCTGCTGGTTCATGCTATAAGAACCAGTTTTACGAAGTGTAGGGAGAACATCGTGCGTTACCCAGTGCTTAAACCGGCCAGCGGAATCCAACTTGCTTCCAAAGATAAGAGCGTACACACCAGATTCGTTTATAATCGTCAGTCCTCTGGACGGAACTTCAAAGGTCGTTGATTGCGACCTTTGAAGAATCTTGCGATCTTCTTCATCAACGTGTTTCAAAACCGCATCTTTTGGGTTCACATAACCGAGTGCGAGCGCAATATCTCTTGCAACGAACCAAATTTCGTTTTTAATTAAGATAGTACGAATCTGTCCGAACTCTTTGTTGCTGAAAACTTGAAGTTTGTTTTTGTTATCCATCATACCCTCCATATTCAACTGTTTGGCATCTTCCATGCCGACCTCATACGCCTTGTAAGTGATTCGAGATAATGCTTCCGCAATCTCATAATCATCCTTGTTGAGCGGACGGCCGTTGCTGTTTTGCTTGAAATTTTCGAGAATCTCTTCTTTCGTTGCTGGAATGTTCATTGGCTTTACCACAAAAATCTTGCTTGTAATGCAACTATGAAGATGATATAATGGATTTATCACCCATAATCGCATGGAGTGTAATCCCTTAAACTGCCGGTGACCGCCAAGTTACGAACAGTTTAGGGGATTTTTTATTTTTGATGTTCAAGCCATTGCTGGACAGCTTCACGAACGGCTTCTCCCTTAGAGATGCCGTTTTTTTCGCAATAATCCGAAAGCTGTTTGTCAGTATTCACGTCCAAACGGACGCTTGTGCGAACACTGTTCGGGTTTTCCAGCTTTGGTCTTCCCATTTTTGCACTCATGCGTTCACCTCCACTTTTGAGCGCACATTAAGTATACTATTTGTGTGCTTAAAAGTCAACACCTAATACCGGAAGATACGGTTTGCTGGTATATCGTGTTTCACGACACACCTCAATCCTCCAAGAAATCCTCCAATTCAATCTTCCCCTCTGCCGCCGCAACCGCCAGAGCGTACACGAACTGTCCAATCGTCATTCCGTGCCGCCTTGCTTCACGGTTGATGTACTTTCGTTCTTCCTCGCTCATAAGGATGGTAATGCGCTTGGAACGCTTACCATCGCCGCTTGCAACGCCCTGATGCGATTCCGGCATCGGGATTTTTTTCTTTGTCAGACCAGCTTCAGCTAGTGCGCCGGGAACATCGCCTTGTTCGATAAGACGTTGAACTTCCTTTGCCTGTTTCAGCTTCTTTGGCTTACTTTCGCTTACTACGGCATTGTTCGGCTGTGTTTCGCTGTCTTTGGCTTGCTTCGGCTTAATATCGCTTAACTGTGCTTCATTAGGCTGTGCATGGCTGTCTGTGGCATCATTGGGCTTAATCTGTGCTTGTTCGGCTTTGTTCGGCTTTGCTTGGCTTACTTCTTCTTCCTTTGGCTCACTTCGGCTTAATGGCTGTTCCGAAAAAATAGGCTGAAAATCAAACCCGCCAAGCAAGCCTGAGGATTTTTTGCTGGTTGACTTCATCAGCCTTCACCTCCGACAATATGCTGCGCCAGTGCCAAGAAATCCTCTGCGCTGGTGCTTTTTGCCGTGTCGCCGCTAAACAAACTGTGACGTTCTGCCTGTGCCTTACGAACGCCCATAGACGGTCTAATCTTCACATCCAGCAGGGTTGTTCCCATGCTCTGTGCAATCACAGGGAGCTGTTCCACAACCTCTTTGGACAGGTTTT
>OJME01001916.1_pt1 | contig 15452 bp, 17 predicted proteins | sample 1597151 | NCBI WGS metagenome assembly OJME01 (sample SAMEA2452118, study PRJEB22498) | human gut metagenome | biome: human feces; feature: human gut; material: feces | place: Australia | collected 2012
AAAGTGCGATGGAACAGGCATCTTAGCCAATTTGCCAAGCTGCGCAATAATACTCTGTGCTTCATTTCTGGCATTTACAAATGCAGCACTCGTTTGGTCTACTTGATTCGAGAGCAATACCACCTCTGACATAAAACCATCAATATTGACCATAACGCCCAGATGAGTACAGGTAGGTATCTGATCAGACACTGTAGTCCCGGTGGTCTTTCCATCCATTTCGCCAAGCCCAACAGCCCCAACTGCTGCTCCAAGCGGTCCAAATAGCATGCCTCCGGCTACAGCGCCTCCTAAAGAAGCATGTTTCTTTGATTTGGTTTTGGAACTCTCCCGGGTGACAACACGGCAACCGGTCATCATGTTCATTTCCGCACCCCGAATGCTCGAAAATAAGACCGTTGTATTATTGATCTGTATTTTTCCTTCTGTCCGATTGACCCCGATTGATCCGCCAGCCAGGCTTTCCCATCTGTCATTGGCAATACGCGTAATTTCGCGAGTTCTCTTTTTAGACAGTGCATCTCTCTCATGTTCAATCTTCTTGATCCGCTTATTATAGGCATTGTCACTATTCTTGTGAATTTTAGCAATCACTTTGCTTCGATATTTCGGATCGTTCACAAACTTATATAATTCCTTTTCCTCATTCGCCATTGTCCTGTCCTCCATTAAAAAATCAAACTCATTTTCTATTCTGATAGGTTTGTTCTTTTTTTAATCGTAGTTTCAACATCTGTGATCCGTGCTGCAACTTTTTTCACTTCCATTCGTCTCCACGCTTCTAAGCAAGCTAGAAATTCATCTGTTCCTTCTGCCTCTATTTTGTCAAGCACACGCAAAACAACCTGTCTGTTTACCTCTTTCAATTCAAAAATGACACGAGCATGTTTTTCTTTTACATCCAAACAAAATCTTTGGTAAAGTTCTTCCGCAAATGTTTCCTTTTCTATCTCCCATCCTTGTTCGGAAAACACCAATAAAGGAAGTCGATAATCATACTTAATCCTGAGGTAATCTTTCTCAATCATCCAATCAACACATTTGCTAATATCATTTAGTTTTAGGTTATGATAATATCCATACGCCGGGCATTCATTCAGTTTGTATTCCAATATCTTTTTATCCTTGGAACCTTTTAATAGTTTGGCAAGCATGTTTCTCCCACCGGTAAAAATCAGTTCATCTGCACCTCTTAAAATCATCCGAATATCTTCCGGTGGCAAATCCTTAATTTCTCCTGCATCAAGAACAACCGGCACTCTGCGTATTTTTTTGCTCATTTGTTATCCTCTTGTCCTTCCTCAAGTAATAATCTGACTTGTTTAATTTGGTAAACACTGTTTCCCCAATTTAAAACACATAATATGTATGCAATCTCATGTTATCTCCTTTTCACTTCCTTGGAAACTTCTTTAATGCTTTCAAGATATGCTTTTTCGACTGGCGTCAAAGTAATCTCCTGATATTTTCTGTATTCTGACTTTGCTTTCTCCAATGCCAGTTTATGACTTACAGAACCAGCTCCAGTTAAAAGTTTTCTATTTCCGGATGACAACACGCTATCCAGCTGCTTAACATAATCATCCATATACATTGGCTTATGCTCAATTGCATTAATTTCAGCCAGATCAAAATAACCAGAAACAAGATTGTTTAATACTTTGAGTTCATTTTCTTCAAGATAATTCTTTGCAATTCCTATATCCTTTAATGCTGGTAACTCTCCGGCAAATGAAGTAAGCCCCATAAATGGCTTTTCTGCATCTGCCCGCTGATATATAACCTCTGCCGCAGTATGACCATGTGCTGCATAGTGAAGTTTATTCTGAACAATTTTAAAGAATCTAACAGACTCTTCGCTATGAGGATTGTAATCTACACTCGTAGCATACAAATCAAGAACCTGACGATACAAGACCTTTTCTGAAGATCTTATATCCCTGATTCTGTCAAGTAACTCTTTCCAGTAATTTCCTCCACCATTTCCTTTCAAACGCTCGTCATCTATCGTAAATCCCTTAATCATATATTCTTTTAGCCGCTTTGTTGCCCACTGCCTGAATCTTGTTGCAATCACTGATTTAATACGGTATCCAAGAGAGATAATCATATCTAAATTGTAATAAGTAACATTATATGTTTTTCCATCATCTGCAGTTGTTCGGAATTTCCGAACAACTGAATCCTTATCCAGCTCCCCTTCTTCGAATATATGCTTTATATGTTCACTTATATTTGATTTACTGCATTGATATAATTCAGTAAGCTGCTGTTGTGTCAGCCACACTGTATCATCTTCTATTTTAACTTCTATATTTGTCTGCCCATCATCAGTCTGATATATAAGTATTTCCCCATATTCATCGGTTCCAATTTTATCTGCCATAAGCACTTCTCCAATCCATTACTTCTTAGTTATGAAATGTGAACTCATGTGTTCACTATTGCCCCAACTAAATCTTATCATCATCCAAACCTCTGTTCAACCAAAACTTTTCCCAAGATTCAAATCCGGATTAACCAAATTAATCAACAAAGTACTTAAGCAATGTCCACATCTTACACATGAGCAAACAGGCTAACCTGCTGTATCTCAAGCAACTTTTGATCATAAGTATTCTGCAAATTCTGCCAAACTTCTACACTCGTTCCAAGCATTACAGAAAGCTTCTTTGCTAAGTCATTTGAGATATTAGCCTGCCCATTGATCAACTTACTTAACGTCTCTACTGTTGTTCCCATCCTGGCGGCAAACTCATTCTGACTTATTTCCATATCATCAATAATATCTGCAATATAATATCCAGGGTGAAATGCCACTATATCTTTGTATTCCTTCACATTACTCATAATGGTTCGACACCTCCGTCACCTTCACATTTTTAATCATTTTACATGTTTTTGTTGTTCGGTCATAATCAAGAGCTGTCGCATAGATGTCTGTTATCTTTTGATAAAATCTGCGCTCAGAGAGGCGGATTTCACGAATCTGCTCAAGCAAACGGTCGAAATATTCTACTGTAAGTACGGAACCACCATTTTTAAGACGCTCATCATCCATAACCCAGCCTTTGATGGTATAGTCCTTGACGATGCTGTTGGCCCATTTACGAAACTGCACTGCTCGCTCATTATTCACTTTAAAGCCGACAGCGATAATCATTTGAAGATTATAATGCTTTGTATCACGAGACACCTGACGCGAACCTTCAGTTTGAACTATTCGGAAATTCCGAATAGTTGCAGACTCTTCTAATTCACTATCTGCATAAATCTTTTTAATATGTTCATTTATCGTTGGCAAACCAATGTCATATAGTGTAGCCATCATCTTCTGTGTCAGCCATATATTCTCATTCTCGTAGCGCATCTCAATACTGTCCTGCTGATCACCGACAGAGGCAACATAGGTTAAGTATTCTGCCGCACTGGAACGAATAGTTACTTCACCTTTTTTCTTTTTCAAAAATAGGAGTCCCTCCTCTAAGATTCTAAGTCGAATAATCAACTATGTTTTTATTTTAACACTTGCTGTATGGTGTTTGCAGTCCTAATTGTAAGATTGCCAACAATGCCTGCATTTACCGTTTTGTTCCACCTATTGCATTTTTGATCGCAGTCCCGTCAAATCATCTTATGCCGGTGTTCCCACTTCGATCAAATTCCCATCAAGATCATAAAAACGAATGACTTTCTGTCCCCAACTATGTGTCGTCAACGGATTAACATACTCTGTTTCCGGATATAGGCGTTCCAATTTGTCCACAAAACTTTCTATCTCCGCCTCCTCAAAATAAAGCTCACTATGATTATTTCTTGGCAGAACATCCCCCTGTAAAAAATCTTTCCAACATTCCTCTTCCTGAAGCACAAGCCCCTCGGAAAGAATCATATTTCCACCATTATCCAAAAGCATCTCTAAACCAAATAAGTCATGGTAATACTTCTTGGATTGTTCTATATCTTTAACAACAATAAGCACATTTCGTAACTTCATTTTAATCTCCATTCTGCAAACGATCTGCGTCCAAGCTCCACGAGCAAACTCCAATCCATTGTTTACTTAAAATTTTAAAAATCATTATACGTGAAATCTTACCTTTTTTCCATAAAATAATGTTTCTATGTATGAGTGTCCCTGCCTAAAAGTTCTGCATTTTTCGCAGCAACACTTCCAAATATCTTTTTACTTTGTACTTTTTTCAATTTTAGTAGTGTCTTTTTCAATAAATTCGATTATACTATTGTACATGGTGCAGTTTTCCTTTGCTTTTTTTCGTCGCTTATAATTTTATACAAGGGAACTGCCCTTTTCAATTCCTTATTGTTATGCATACAGATGATGTTTTCCTTTATGCTGACCGATGACAATTCCAGCCTGAAGGTATGTAAACACTGCGGCAAGGCATTTGCCGCCTCAAGGTCAAACATGGAGTTCTGCTCACCCCAATGCAAGAATCAGTACAATATATAAGAGCAGGGCGAAGAAAAATGATACACCAATACAGGAGGACTGATTATATGAGAAATTCAAGCATAATTATGTACACAACCGAAGATGGCTTAACCAAGATAGAAACTACCTTTGATGAAGATACTGTATGGCTGTCACTAGACCAAATGGCAGAGCTTTTTCAAAGAGATAAATCTACTATCTCAAGACATATCAAAAACATATTTGAAGAAGGGGAATTACAACGAAATTCAGTTGTTGCAAATTTTGCAACAACTGCCTCTGATGGAAAAACATATCAGGTAGATTACTATAACCTTGATGTCATTATCTCCGTCGGCTACCGTGTAAAATCCCGTCGTGGTACGCAGTTCCGTATCTGGGCTATGGGAATATTAAAGGAATATATGAAAAAGGGATTTGCATTAGATGATGACCGATTAAAGAGACTTGGCGGAGGCAATTACTTTGACGAATTGCTTGCACGTATCAGAGACATCCGCTCTTCAGAAAAAGTATTCTGGAGAAAAGTTCTGGAAATCTATGCTACCAGCATTGATTATGATCCCCATGCAGAAAGCTCTGTCCTGTTCTTCAAACAGGTACAAAACAAAATGCACTGGGCTGCCCACAAGCATACCGCTGCAGAAGTAATCTATGAGCGTGCCGATGCAGAAAAAGAAAATATGGGGCTTACCTCGTGGGAACATAACGAAATTCGTCGTTCTGATGTAGAAGTAGCAAAGAACTATCTCACAGAACAGGAGCTTGACGCTCTCAATAAGATTGTCACCGCCTATCTTGATATTGCTGAGGTGCACGCCCTTAACAAAGAACCAATGTATATGAAAGACTGGCTGGAAACCATTGACGATTATCTGAAAATGACCCGACGTGATATTCTTACCAGCAGCGGTCATATCAGTCACAAGCAGGCTATCGAAAAAGCTCATGCGGAATATGATAAATATAAGAATCGTCTGGATGATACTCTCTCTCCAGTTGAAAAGGATTTTATTGAAAGTATCGGTATGTTAGAACAAATTACTGACAGCTCAAAAAAGTAGCATTTTTTGTTCTATATTCTGAATGTATATTTTTGCTTTCAGAATGTAGGACATCAAATCAAAAAATGATATTTAGGGGATAATTAAATTTAATACAGCAAAAAAGACAGCCTCTCAGCTGCCCTCTCTATTGCACATACACCACACGCCTCGGGAGTTTGATAGTTAAATGGAAATAATCCGACTGAATAATCCGGCTTCCATGTCCCGCCTGTCTGGGAATCGGAAACCGCAAATCCGTTTTTTAGGAAACCGTCATTCCGGCGGTGGAAACCGCTGTCATATTGCCTTTAGAATGTATGCATACATCTTTTGATGTAAATACATTGTAAGCGCTCCATAGTGGGTACACCCACATAAGCAACCGTCCTTTTAAAACAGTAATCAGCATATATAGTCCTTACTCTGTAAATACATGAAGATTATATCTGCTCTTACTGTTAAGATTTGCGGTCAAAAAAATTGACCGCAAATTTTCTACATCGTCATCCGTAAGTTCAAACATAAAATCTTCATCAAATTTCTCAATATTATTTTTTACTTGCTGATTAAATGCTTTTGTAGTATAACCATATATTTCAGAAAGATCGGCATCTAAGATTACTCTTTGTCCTCGAATTTCATAAATTCTTTCTTTCAAATATTCTTCTGGAATATCAATCACAGTGATTTCTTCTTTCTTTTTATCTTCTGCCATAGAACTCCTCCATGAGCGAATATAAAAAAGCAAAGCCAGCGCTTTGCTTTACAAGCGGCATAACACCACACTATGAGCAATTTCCTATTCCATAAAAAAACACCTGCGTTACCGCAAGTGTTTTTCCACCAGAATACATCTGGTTATCTCTGTATTAGTATATTACCATGAATGAAAAAATATTACAATAGTATCCAGAAAATTTTCCAAATTTTTAATATTTATCAAACTTATGATGCATTATTTTTGTTTTGGGAAGATTTTTCAATGTCTCAAGATCCGCCAAATTTTTTATTCCCATCTTACCTCTAACGTTGTCAAATGCATTAGTTGAAACCTCAGACTGTAATTTTAACAACATCTTTTGCAGTTCTCCCATCATATCCTTAAAATCTTTATTAGTCAAACAACGGCACAAATCTCTCCAACACATTTGCACTTGCCCACTCATCAGCAGGGACATCTATAATTTCTGCAGCTGAAATCAACAACCATTCATCATCATTCATTCGTGCGAAACTAAATACCCACTGTCCCGGATAAAAATTACGCTGTTTTCCATACCAGCCCCAATAAGAACAATCGGAACAAGTGCCAGACATCTTTTCAGCCTCACTGTGTTTGAGCCATCTGTCAAGAAACGGTTGCCCACCACTACCGGCCTGCATATTAAATTCAATTTTACTGTTTTGAATCTCTTCTTTCGTGAGATTCAAAACAGTATTCAATAGCAAATCCATAGTCGTACCTCTCTGCTAAACAGCATATTATATACTTCCATCATCATTCTATGAAATCTTAGTTATTATATTTACCCCTTCCGCTCCAACAAACACGCAGTTTCTACATGCGATGAAAGTTACTTCTTATACTAAATAGCGAAATCGTCATCTTTTGCGAAAAGGTTTATACCCCTCTTATGGGGATAGCCTTTACCCCCACTTCTGTATCACTTATCTGTGATTCTGTTCTTTAAATCCATATCATTCATCCAGTCTTGAAAAACTGAATAATTTTTTACCTCTTCTCCAGCAGCCTTTATTCTATCCTCTGCTTTCTTTTGTTGTGCTACACTCATAGCTTCAGATGCTTTCTTTGCTGTTTCCATGATATGTATTAACTCATTTCCAAAAACACTCTGTATCTGCTGATCTTTCGCTTCAATACGCCCCACGCCATTCAAAATCTCTGTATTATTCCATACTTCTCTTTGCCCTTTATGATAAAGAGTAACAAGTATTACTCCCATCATATTTGTTAAAGTACCATAGGTCTTTTCATCTTCGTAACAAAAAGTGTAACTACCTATCCCTCTATGAAAAGTCGCATGCGGTTTCAAATCTGCAAAATTGCTCGCACCAACAGATAATTCTTTTATGTCATCAAAAAAGAAAATGTGATTTTCTATTTTCCCTAAATCATTACGTTTTTCTCGCAGGAATTCATTCATTATTTTTTCAGATTCAATCAAACATTCCAACGCATCTATACCAACCACTGAATTCTCAACAAAATCTAAAATATCCAAATAAAGACTTCTCCAATTAACAGAAGTTATAAAGTAAGCCAAATTCTCATCGTAGTCAAAAATAGTTTTCTCCTTTTTTAAATAAGGATGAAATATTTTGTTAGCAAACCAAGTTTCTTTTTCACTAAATAAATCCTCGCAATCTCCACACAACATGTACAACTTCTCGCTATCCTGTATGGTTTTGTTAGGGTTCTCTGTACTCCGAATATTACCTATTGCTGTTTTCTTTAATGTCCTTACAGCCATCTTGGGCACTGTATGGCTCAATTCCAATTCTGCTTCATTTCCACACAATGCACATTTTGTTAAGTTATACATTTAAATCACCTCTAAGCATACTCGCACATTTATCATACCATATCCAACATCTTTCACTATCATAGAAGATTAAGTAAAAGCCAACCAGAAATTGTGACTCCTATTAGTATCCTTTCTTAGTAGCACGTCATCAGTTAGCCTTTATCAATGTTTCTTCATTAAATATTCAGTAGCAAAACACTTCTTTTGAATTCTTATTAATTATATCAGATATGTCGAATCCAATTACATCCGATATCCTCGACATGGTTCTTTTGAGTTCCTTTTCTATTTCATCTATGTGTTGAACTTTGAGTGCAAATGGTGCGTCCGTCTCTAACAACACATGATCAATTGGTATAGCTTTTATCACTTCCATTCCCGATTTTGTTTTCAACATTCCCGGATTTATTGAAAAGTAGCATCCCAATTCAATCGCTTTTTCTAATTGTGGCATAGAACCTGTAAACCAATGAAATATATATTTATTACTCTTTTGTCTTTTGTATGTTCTTAAAATTTCAATTACCGTACTTGTCGATTTAAGTGAATGAATAGAAATCACTTTTTCTCTGTATTGTTCACATAACTTAACAATCTCACTAAAAATATTTATTTGTAATTCTTTGGTCTGAATATATCCTTTACTAAAATCCAATCCCACCTCACCAATATAATGGCTTTTTTCAATGAGAGATTTAAATAACTGCATATCATCATAGCCACTAGATACTAATTGCGGATGCATCCCTAAACCAACATGAATATTTCTAGCATTCTTGCAAAATTGTATTTCTCTACTATATGCCTTCGGTGTAGTTCCAACCGCAAATAAATTCATATCAGAATTCTGTATTTCATTTATAAACTCTAGCATATTATCATTAAATCTAAATGACAATGTGCATCATAAATCATTATTCTCATCCTCTTGTGCTAAATTATCCTGTATAAAAGCATCTACTTCTAATAATCCTCGTATATATGTATCAGCTAATTTTCTCAAATACTCATCATCCTGCGGTAATGGACCTGGCTTATGTATATAAAATAAAGCACGATTTCTATCCTGTTTTATTTTATCTATTGCATACTGGAAAGAGCGCAATTGAATTCCCATTCCTTCTGCATTTTTATTCTGCATTTCATAAATAGACGTTTCGGTATACACTGTTCCATCATCCCCAAACGCTTTATGCATTGCAGCTCTTCTAATTAAACAAGGAACACAATAACCACAATGTTGTTGACTGAGTTGTTTCCATCTTGCTTTTCCTGGTGAAGAACATGAGAATGATAATTTCATCGTCTCATAAAGAACATCCTTGTTTTTACATTCCCCTGCCATTTCTCCCTTTGTTTTATTCCAATAAGGATTTTTTACTGATAAATTTAACCCTAATCCCACTAATAATTCATTCCACAAAGAAAGATAAAATGGATGCGTTGTCCTTGTACTAAATGAACCTACTCTTGTTTCATCCAATGGTACATTCAAAGCAATCAGACCATTTTCCGGAACTAACAGTTCATTGATATTATCCATGCCAGTCATTGCAAAAAGGGCATAACCGATAAATAGGAATGATCTACTCCTTGTATTGTTATCATTACCACCTGCCGGAATATAATCACGTGGAAACACCATCCACAAATCTAACCATGTATGTAAAACATCTGGATATAACAAGTCAAATTTATTCACAATATTTTTTTGAGCATTTTTAGTAAGTCCTTCTCCAGCATGACTTATTAACAAGGTATTTTTCTTATTCTCCATCAAATTAATGGTACTTATAAGACTATCCATTCCACCAGAGAATAATGATACTTCATCATATTTATTTGATTTTTCTCTTACTTCCTCCAAATTATTAAACTGCCATGCTCTACTCGACAACGTAATTTTCCATAAATCTCCTGTAAGAAATTTTAACATACGTTCAACCGTATGAATCTGTGAGTCCCATATCTCTACATTTGATACCGGTATTTCTAGTTCAATTTCTCTCGTCCAAGAGTCCTGTCCATGCACCACTCTCTCAATTCGCGTATCAGCCATATAAACCATTGTTGCAAGCGACATGATATCAAATCCAATTTCAGAGGGATACACATTTTCTTCATATAATTTTTTCTTAATGTGGCTTAATCCATAGTTTAGTTCGCCATTAGAAAGCATAGGGACATCAACAATAACTGTGCCATCCATTTTCTGCGAATCTATATTTTCAATATCATAATTTGCTCTTAATTTATATCGACTCATTCATTTTCACCTGCACTTTCCATAATTTCAAACGCTGCCTTATACACCCGGTCCACTATTCTTAAAGAATCACCTTGTCGAATATTTCCAGCCTTGATATCTAAATTGATAACAGCATCCGATACAGAACCCTTAACAAAATCCTTCATTTGAACAATTAATCTGTCTGATATAGCTCGTTCTTGCGGCAACAATATAATCTTGTTACCAATATCATTCGTGATTCTATTAAATATCGCATTTGCCATGGTGCGTTCCACAATCACCATAATCTGCTCTGAAGTCAAATCCTCAAATTTAATTGTAGCTATTTCTGGTGATTCTTCGATTGCTGAAATATAAGCCGACCTCGCAATGCCTTCATCTTGTGGTCCCCCATCTGGACAGATAAAGTCTGTAATAGCTATAAATGCGTCACTAGCTGTCTTATGTGAGAGATTCTCTATAGAAAGATACTGTTCAACAGCCCTTGCACCACCTGAAGCAAATACACCTGCAACATTTAATAATCTTGCAGAACTGCTTCTAGCAGCTCCCATTCTCTGTGTCGCATTTGAACTACCACCCAAAGAATTTCTTATGTAATTAGAGACACTTTTACGGCCTAAACTGCTATCCCGTCCTCCTGAATTTATATACCTCGTGAACTCTCCTCGTGGTGTTCTAAAGCGATCCGCATCACCCACTGGTGGAATTTGACTACCATCGGGACCAAGTCCATTTTCATTTTGTGGATTTACATCTGGTTGCTCTAACCATGACGGTACCAAAGGTGTTCCACCCTTTTGTCCTCCATTATGTGTTGATGTTCCCATTTATTAATTACCTCACATCTTCTTTAAAGCTGCTTTAACAATTGCCGTCCCACTGCTTTTCAATTTATCAAAATATTGATTTACTCCTTTTCTTTCATCACAATCTTTTGGAATTGCTTTATCCCAGCCATGTATAATCCACACTCCAACCTTATCTACAGGAATAGCATCTATAAAATCAACTAAACTTTTACGGAGTTCCGGCTTATTCTGTACCAATACAATCAAACCATCAATCCCTTTTGGTTTCATATCAAATTGCCCTTTTTCCATAATTTTTTGAGCAACAATTCCGAACACTTGATCTGATTCTTGATTTGTCAAATTTTTCAAATCTTCAACACGACCTACAATAATCATTTCATCTCTAAAAAGTAGCTCAACTATTTCTGATAGATCATTTTTAGAAGTTTTACCTGAAAAATAATCCATTTTTTCTTTACATGCATAATAATACGGTCTTAAGTCCTTATCTGTAATTTCTGGTTCTGTAGTAATCCACTTCCAAATCTTGTTTAAATCATACCATTGCTCTTTTGCTTCTACTTTCTTATCTTCGACCATAGTTTTTATATCAGCTAGTATTTCAGGAACTTCATCCCATTTTCCTTCAGAATCCAAATGATTAGGTAATGCCTTATAAAAATCTGGTTCATAGTATTCTGCCAACATCATCTTTGCCAAAATCGCAAGTTCCAGTTCGTCTCCAAAGCCACGATTCTTAGCAATCTCATAACGTAACAAGAGCATATTTACAAACCTTTTTATCTTTCTAGGATTTCCATCTGTATTTTGTGCTAATAAATGGCATATTTGAGTGGCAATTAATACTTCCTTCGATGACTTTTCATAATCATTTCCAAGAATTTCTTTCACGTCATCAACCGTAAGACTTTCTACATTCCAAGGCTTTCTGATTCTAGATAATCCCTCTTCTCTCAGCTTTTTATAGTTTTCATTTTCATCTGGCAAAACAGAACCCACCATAAGAAGCATTATGTATATACACGCTTCTACCTCACCTAATGCTGGAATTCTAAACGGAACTTGAATCAACTTTTCCAAATACTTATTTGCAAAGGCCTCACCTGCATTAAACTTATTTTCATCTGTTGCATCGGGAAAATGTTTTTTAACCGCATAGCGAATCATTCCCTCGTCTGCTGCAATTACAAATGCTGTTTTTTCCGTAAACATAAACAGTCTTACAGCCTCTAACGTATTAATCGCCACATCAGGTAAACATCTGTCAAGATCATCAATTAAAACAATAAGTTTCTCAATAGCTGCATCTTCTAGCAGTTCGGCAAAATTTTCCTGAAACTCTGAAAATTCTTTATTACTTGATATGTCCTCTGTGATTTTTGCGTCACTTAAATAACCTCCAATAGATTCAATTGCTCCAGCAATTCCCTCTTCTGTAGTTACGGTTGATTTTAAAATATCCATTGTTGAAGATAATAACGTAAGCGGTGCTGTACCTGTCGCAATTCCTAAAGCGGTTTTACCCGCAGTCTTAGCAACAGTCATCCAATTTATATTTTCCCACAGTTTTTTTAATATTTCCCCAGACTTAACGCCAAGTTTCTCTTTCTTCTCAAGCTCTGAAATAATAGAACTCATCAAAGCTACTTTTGAGTCTTCAAATCCCTGATGTTTCCAACCGTTAAATCGGATACAAGAATACTTCTTTCCTGACACTGAAGAAGCCAGTTTCACTTCATTTTCTACCATTTCAAGAATGCTGGATTTACCAGCACCCCAGTCCCCATGAATACCGATAGAAATCGGTTGTTCTTTACTATCCTTAATAAGAGAAACTATTGTCATTGCTATTGCTTCATTATTAAGTAAATCAACTTTGGTTTCATTATCAGATAAAATCATATCTTCAACCCCTTCATTAATTTCAATTCATATCCTCACTAACAACTGTAGCAAGTAACGGTTTGTATAATTATATATATTAAAAATACTCAACACCTTAATTTCTACATTATTTTACCATATTCCCATTTATTTTACTATATTCAAAAGAACAAATATACCAATAAATCCATTATTTTTTTATCTTTATCTTTAAGATATGTTGGACGTAGACTTCTAAAATATCTTTCAAGAATTCGACCACTGTTTTTATCATTTCTAACCGGAAGCTGTTTAATACAATATACTCTTTCATTATGAGCACAGGAATTTCTAACTTTTCTCAGCCAATGTAGGCTTCCTATTAATAATTTCACATTATAATAGCCTTTATCATCTTTTAAATCATATAATTTGCAAAGTGCATGTGTTACACCATTTTTACTATTGCTAAGCACATCAATAAATGTAGAAAAATTGACTACCTTAATCATAATCCAGGTTGGTATTGTTTCATGATTATTCATATAAAATCTTACATATTCCGATCTACTTCTGTTCAGTTCACTATAAGCTGATGAAATTGCATTCATCTTATTTTGTAGTTTACTATCATCAGAATATGCTTTTGCGTCATACCAAGGAGTCTTTCCATTATCATTACATTGATCAAATTTATATCCAGTTAGCGTACGGACTTCTTCTTCAATCTGAGTAATATATTTTAACAAAAGCATCCTAAGGTCATCATCAAATTTTTTAAGTGCATAAAGAGCCTTTAAAGAAGTATTGGCAATGTATATGTGATTCCCATTATTATCCTTTCCACAAATAAAAGGTTCTTTATAACCATTTACTAAATTGAAATAGCCCATTCTAACTAATGTTGTCTTATCTTTGGTATTTCCACAATCAATTTTCTTTTTATCTCGTAACTTCTTCATCTGTTGATTGTAAGTTAAAAACTCTTTATCTGCTGCCATGCAACCACCTTCCCTCTTTTAACTATTTGATATCTCAGTAGAATCCTTAAAATTCATCATCCTACCAGTTACTGGTATTCTTTCAATTGATTCAACCTTTGACCTAAAATATATTTTCGCTCTGAAAGTTTCTAAACTTTCTTCTATATCATCAAATTCTTTCTGGAAAATGCCCACATAATCAAAATCATCTTCAGACTTTTTTTCCTCTGTAAACAAGACTTTGCTCACTTCAATTGCCTTGTTCATGCAAACAGCAAAATTCCCCTTATTATCTTTATAAAGATTGAAATGATAAGTCTCTTCCAATAATTTTTGTTTTATAGTTCTTATCTTATTGAATATTTCATTATAAGCTTTAAGTCGTATATTTTTATTTGAAAAAATAAAATTCAAATTACTATACGCACTGTCTAATTCATATAAACTAATCTTTGACAATTCTATATAATTGTCAATAACTTCATTTACGGTCTTTTCATAGTTTTCCATTTTTGAAATATAATTTTGATTTAACTTATTTCCTATATCATGGTTTTCTGTAAATAACATAGGCTCATTTTCTTCCATCCACTGAGTATATTTTTCTTGATACACATGTGACTCTTCCGAGCCAAATATATCAACTACTCCTGGAGCTGATTTTTTAGCACGTTTATTATAATAATTTTCTGCAATGCAACCAATCACAATCTCCTCCGGTTCATCAAAATAAATATATTTCGCTTTTCGGAATTGAGCAAGTACACGTTTCGCCTCAATCCAAAATTGTTCCATGGCTTTTTTACGTTCTGAGAAATATTCTACTAACGACATAATAAGCCCAAGTAAAGCACTGCCAAATATTGCTAACGCTATATCATATCCAATATTTCCATCTGAAAAACAACATTTAAATACGGTCATTAAAACAACTGCTATTATCGTACAAATTAAGGTAACTATAGTAACCCATTTTTTTGCGTTCAATTTATTCCACCCTCCATTTCTATTCCACACACATCAATCAAATACCTAAGCATTTCATTCCCGTGCTTCTTATTTTATAAAAGTATTAAACACCATGAAAACTTTCTCCTTTCTCCGGATTATATAAACATGTCATCATTCCAAACAAGTTTTACCAAATCAACGAGAACAGCAATTCTCTCAGTAATCTCATTCTTACCAAATGATGCATAAGCTTTAAATCCAAGAGAATTGTCAGCAATAAATTTCATGAATTTAGGGTTATTCTGGTACGCTAATTCACCAAGTGATTCCGTGTAGATATTGCCTTCGTTAGAGCAATACTTCTTAAGCTTATAATCATATTTTCTTAGTCTGATTTCGGATACTTGTCAATCCAATACTTATTATTTTTTTATAAACAAATATAGCCGTCAAGAAGAAATTCTCCTTAACGACTATATAAACTATGATTCAATCTTGTTCATCGCTTTCCTAAACTGGAAATAAAACAAAATTGCAGTAA
>OJME01001928.1_pt1 | contig 15371 bp, 9 predicted proteins | sample 1597151 | NCBI WGS metagenome assembly OJME01 (sample SAMEA2452118, study PRJEB22498) | human gut metagenome | biome: human feces; feature: human gut; material: feces | place: Australia | collected 2012
AGCAGTATTATGATCCGAACCAGCAGGCATACGGCGGACAGCAGTATTATGATCCAAACCAGCAGGCATATGGTGGACAGTATGGACAGCAGCCACAGGGTAATAAGCCGGCAGGCGGTGGATTTGATAAAGTAAAGAATGCGATTGTGAATAATAAGAAGATCGTTATTATTGCGGCGGCAGCAGTTGTTGCATTGATCCTGATCTTTAACATTATCGGTGGAATTGCTGGTCACGGTAAGCAGAGCCCAAAGGCAGTTGTTAAGGCTTATGTAAATGCAGTAGAAAAGCAGAGCGGTAAGAAGCTGTATAAGCTGATTGATAAGAAAGTCCTTAAATATACGAAGGACGAAGAAGATATGGATAAAGATGAAATGATCGATAAGTTAGATCAGATTCTGGAATGGTCAGGTGAATCTCTCGAAAACCAGGTTGGTAAAGTAAAGAGCATCAAGGTTAAGTTCAAGAAGGTTAAGAAGTTAAAAGGCAGCAAGCTGGAAGATAAGCAGGAAGACTATGAAGATGAATACGATATCAAGGTCAGCCAGGTTGCACGCGTGGAAGGCACGGTCAAGGTAAAGGGCAAGGATGATGATATCGAGAATGATTTCACTATGTATGTCTATAAGAGAGGCGGAAAATGGTATCTGGATTTTAGTTCCATATACTAAGATGAAAGCTTGTAAAAGTATCAATTCGTAAATACATATAAGATGGCATCGGTTGGAGAGAGTCTGACCGGTGTCATTTTGTTTGCATATTACTTTATGAAAACAAGTCATATATAAAAAAATGGAGAAAAATACGATTTTTGCAGAAAAAACAGAATAAAATAAAGAAAATTCAATAAAATAGTTGATATTTGAAACGAAATAGACAAGAACTTTCAATTATAGGCTTGCCTTTTTTGAAAAATGTTTTAAAATAGCTAATAGGAATTTTACAGGACATAACTGATTTAACCGGAATAGAATAAGTGAAAGGCACAGGTATGTAGAATGAAGAAATACAAAGATATGAGTAAAGATGAATTATTGACTTTAAAAGCCGCTCTTTTGGAGGAGTATAAGGAAGAACAGGCAAAAGGTCTGAGTCTGAACATGGCAAGAGGTAAGCCTGGATTCTCACAGCTTGCATTGTCGATGGGAATGTTGGATGAGATCAATAGTTCTTCGGATATGAGAACTTTGTTAGGAAACGATACCAGAAACTACGGAGATCTGGATGGTATCGGTGAGTGCCGTCAGCTTATGGCAGATATGATGGAAGTTAAGAAGGAGAATATCATCGTATATGGTAACTCCAGCTTAAATGTAATGTATGATACAGTATCACGTTCCATGACACATGGTGTAAATGGTTCTACTCCATGGTGTAAGCTGGACAAGGTGAAGTTCCTTTGTCCTGTACCGGGATATGACAGACATTTCAAGATTACAGAATTCTTCGGAATCGAAATGATCAATATTCCTTTATTAGAGGATGGTCCGGACATGGATCTCGTAGAGGAATATGTAAATAACGATCCTGCGGTAAAGGGAATCTGGTGTGTACCAAAGTATTCAAATCCAACAGGAATCGTTTATTCAGATGAAGTAGTAAGACGTTTTGCAGCATTAAAGCCTGCAGCAGAAGACTTCAGAATCTTCTGGGATAACGCATACTGCATCCATCATTTATATAAGGACAAGCAGGCAGAGATTTTAAATATCATAGATGAATGTGAGAAAGCCGGAAATCCGGATATGGTATACATGTTTGGCTCTACTTCCAAGATCACATTCCCTGGCTCCGGTGTAGCAGCAATTGCAACATCTCCAAGAAATGTTGAATTTATCAAGAAGCAGCTTACCGTTCAGACAATCGGACATGATAAGATCAACCAGCTTCGTCATACAAGATTCTTTAAGAATATCGATGGCATGAAGGCTCATATGGAGAAGCATGCAGATATCTTAAGACCAAAGTTTGAAGCAGTTCTGAATGAATTCGATAAGGAGCTTGCAGGACTTGAGATCGGTTCATGGGTTAGACCGGTTGGTGGATATTTCATTTCGTTTGATGCATTAGAGGGCTGTGCAAAGAAGATCGTAGCAATGTGTAAGGATGCAGGAGTTGTTCTGACAGGCGCAGGTGCAACATATCCATATGGTAAAGATCCAAAAGACAGCAATATCCGTATCGCCCCATCCTTCCCATCTGTTGAGGAGATGGAAGCAGCTTCAAAGATCTTTGTTCTTTGCGTAAAGCTGGTCAGCATCGACAAATATCTGGGTGAAGAATAAGTAATAAATAATCGAATAGAGGACATATAAAAGCAACATCAATATGTTAAAAATAAGATTATCAGAAGGTAGTCTTATGGCTGGCATGTTGATGTTGTTTTTTGTTGAATAAAAAGAGCAGACGATTGATTTATGGGCGAAAATCTTATATTATATTGTTTACAGACATAATGCATTATGCGAAAAAGAGGGGGACATATGATGAAGATTGCCATATGTAATGGTGAAAAGAAATGCCGCGATCAGATGCGGACATCCATAGAGAATTATCTGGATACAAAAGAGATCTTATATACAATTGATACATTCGATTCAGGAGAGATGTTCCTGTGTGAGGGAGAATCCCTTCCTGAAAATTCTATTATATTCCTTGATACCAATACAACTTGTGTGGAAGAATGTCTGGATGCAGTTCTGGATAAACGGGAACCGCATACTGCCAGAAAGAAATTTACATTTAAAGAAGGGCAGACAGAGGTTTTATTCAATCACATTTTATATATTGAAAGTAAATTACATAAACTGGAGTTCCATATTATAGAAAATGGGAAAGTTCGGATATATACCAGGTATGGCACCATGAATGATCTGGAAGCAGAGCTGAAGTCATATCATTTTATCCGGGTGCATCAAAGTTATCTGGTAAATTTGCAGCATATCAGGCAGGTATCAAGATATGAAGTTACGCTTCATAATGGTGATATTATTTCGATACCGAAAGCCAGATATAAGGAAGTAGAGGAAGCATTTACAGCATATAAATATTGATAAGTGAACAGAGATTATAAAAAACAACATCCATGCAGCAACCTTAAGGTTTCGTAAGAAAGTCTTAAGTGGTTACTGCATGGATGTTGCTTTTTTTGTTTGTTACACTATCTGGGGTTTAAATGAAGAAATTTCATATTGATTTACGTGAGTTTGGTCATTTTCTGCAATATATTGTCGTTTTCTGCAAAGTGGGTTGTTTGGAGGGGGATAAAACAGTATAGTGCATGAAAAGGAGGAAACAAAAAATAATTAAGTAACAAAAGAAAAAGGATCAATACATGGGAGGGTATTTATTATGAATTGGAGAAGAAAATGGAAACAGATAACAGCGGTTATTGCTGCTGGAGCAATGGTGGCAGGCAGCATGACGATATTGCCAGCAAAGGCTGAGGAGAAGACCAGGTATCCATATACTATATTTGCATCAGCACAGACGGAAGGAGCAATTACGATAAATGCAGATAATTTCTGCTTGAATGGTGATATGGTGACGAATGGAACGATATCACCATCGGGAAATCTTCAAATTAATGGAACAAAAAAAGAATCAGCAGAGGAATCCATGATGTATTTGTTTCATGCAATAGATGATGCATATTTTACTGGTACCGATTATGTGGCATGTGAAGGAGACTATGTTTTAGGGGAGACGAATATCAATATCAGTACTCCGGTTGCGGCATCCGGAGAGATGAATCTGGAGGGAAATATTAACCTAAATACGGCAATTAAGGCATTGGAAACCATAACGCTTACCGGAGAGGTGAAAAATACAAATAATTCTGTTATCTATTCCAAATATGGAGATATCATTATTGACAGTACAAATGTGAATCTGAGTGGCTTGATCTACGCACCATTTGGACATGTGAAGATACAGGCACAGAATCTGGGATTAAATAACATTATTGTAATAGCGGAAACAGTTACGATCATAAGTAGTAGTGTAAATGTAAATTATAGTAGCTAAATGGCAGAGTTTGTAGGCACAGAGTCTGAATTACCAGACATACCGGATGATGAGAGAAAATATCTGGAGGGAAGAGAGCTTCCAGATGTTACTACTGAAGAAAATAGTTCAGAAGAAACAACAGAGGACAACAGTACCGAAGAAAATACAACAGAAGATAGTAGTACGGAAACGACAACAGAGGATTGGGATGCGAAACAGAAAAGATATGAGGAATTGATGAGTGATTTTGATAATTGGAACTCTTATCTGGATACTGATGAGGATGGGTTACCGGATGAACTGGAAGAATTGATTGGCAGTGACAAGATTCTTTCAGATACTGATGGAGATGGATTGGATGATTATTACGAGTTTTTACAGCTTGGAACATCATTAACTGAACCAGATACCGATGAAAATGGCATTAGCGATGCGGAGGAGGATTTTGATGGTGATGGTTTGAATAATGCACAGGAATATCTGTACGGAACACTTCCATGGGAGTCAGATACGGATGAGGATGGGCTGTCCGATGGAGATGAAGTTCTGGTATATGGAACAGATCCATTAAAACCGGATACGGATGGAGATGGTTTGATCGATGGGGATGAACCGGCAATGGGATTTGATCCTACAAAGCCGGATACCGATGAAAATGGAATCCCTGATGGAAAAGAACGGATTGAACAGAGTGTTACATATGAGGTTGAGAATAAGGAGTGTGCTGTTACAGAGATTCAGGTGGATATGGTGACATCCGGCAGCCTTACGGCATCAACAACAATTGAAAGTATAATGGATACAGATTATGGATGTTCAAATGTAGCAGGTCTGGTGGGTGAACCATTTGAGATAACAACAACATGTACATTTGAAACGGCGACACTTTCTTATAAGGTCGATCAGACAAAGCTTGGAGAAACAGAGTTTGATGACCTCCTGTTTTTATGGTATGATGAGGATAATAAACAGATGGTTGAGCTGGAGACAGAGCATGACGCTGAGACTGGGATCGTTAGTACGGAGACAACACATTTTAGTAAATATATGTTGGTAGATGCAAAAAAATGGGCGGAGATATGGAAGCATAAGTTCCCCTATGAGGAAAGACAACAAAGTAGGGCAGATGCATGTTATACATATATGTATTTTTTTGGTGCGGTTCCAACAGTGCTGAAAGACACAGCAGGAAATACAGAAGATATAAAGGGAAAGCAATTAACAGAGTATCATGTGAATTATATATCTCAAACCAGACAGATTATAAATGCAGCAATTAACACCATGCATGAAAACGATCGGGTGGGATATGTGTGTGATTGTGGTCTTTACCATTCAAATAAGCAGTGGGGATCTGGCATGTATGATTATCTTCTTAATAATGAATTGAAGGAGAATCCTAAGAAATATCTTAGTGATAGAATAAATGGAAGTGAGCTTGGAGTTTATCTGAGGGCTGACTGGGGATATGATGATGCAGACGCACAGATGAATGGAAATGATAATGTTAATATGATAGTTTGGGATTATATAGTAACGGCAAGGGAAGATGCCAAACTCGGCAATACTGTCATTCCGGATCGAAGAATTATATTGGTTTGTGGTGGCAATATAGGGAATATTTCAGAGAATACACTAGCATTAGCAAAAAAAGAAAATATTCGAATTGATACGCTGATGATAGGAGATTATGCGTATGCGGCACCACTTATTAAAGCATCACAGGCAACAGGTGGACAATTTTATAAAGTAGAAGAGGTTAACCGTGACAATGTAGATGAGTTGATTTCAAAAATGAAAATTGGTGAACTTCCGGAAAATGAGTCTGGATTAGCCGGAGGCAGTAGTGAACTTCCAGATGAATTTAAAATAGATACGGATGAAGATGGTATTCCTGATGTAGTAGAACGAGAAGGAATGAGAAATCAGTATGGTATGATCGTATATACTGATCCAGAGAAAAAGGATACTGATGGGGATAAATTGACAGATGGAGAGGAGATGGATCCGACAAGACGAAATAAGCAGTTTTCGAATATAATGACACTGAATGTTCCTAAAAATGCTGATTTTTATTACATGAAATCCAGCCCAAATAATCCGGATACTGATAATGATGGTTATACAGATTATGAAGAGGTAAGAACATATCATTCCAATCCATTATTCAGTGATGTCCATATTTATGAGTTGAAGCACGATTATATAGCGGTAAATTATATAGACGAAGATGGTAATAGTCAAATTTCATATGGTGGAAATCAGGGATGGTTTGGAGAGGAATATAAACAAAATAATATTGAGAAATATTCAACAATTAGAAGCTATGGGTGTGGTTTGATTTCTATAAGTGATATCTTGTTGTATTTAGCGAGTGTAGATAGTAAGTATTCGACGGATATGACAGATCTTATCAGGACTGATAATGGAGCAATAGAATATAATTCTTATATTGAGTATATAAGTTATATGGAAAAGAATTTTTTTCATGTAAGAGATATTGATTTTGCTGGAGAAAAAGTAGTAAGTGGAATTAATGGAATATCGATTGCAAATGGTGTTAATAAATATAACTGGTTTTATAATGTTGGCATACATGGAAACTGGGGGAGTTGGACAGATAAAATACTAAATCGGATAGAAAAAATGCTGGAATGTGATATTCCTGTGACTTTGTCCGCTAATGCAATAAAGAAAGAGTATAAGGCACAAGCGGAGGAAGATGGATTATATATAGCGATGTATAAAAATGATTCTGAAATTCCAAGAGAGAAGAATTACAATATGGTCAGATCAACATTTAATAATCATTATGTTACGGTTACAGGGGTAATTAAAAATTCTATAGAAGATAGGATCTGGCTACAGGTATCGTCATGGGGAGAAAAGTATTACCTTGATTATGCAGAATATATGAATTACATGCAGGTATATGCCTCTATGGGAAGTGTTGCGACAAATATTTTACATATTACTATAGAATGATCGGGAGGAGATTCTGATGAAAAAAAGAATAAAATGGATCATTCCTGTCTGTATAGCGGGTGCGATAATAATAGCAATCATTATTGGAATTGTCCGTTATACCAGACCGATAGAAGAAAAAAATCCATATAATATTTATGTAAGGCAATATAGTGATATATATGAGCCGGATTGGGAATTGGATAATGTGGGTATATCGTCTGAAACGGATTATGAATATGCAAGAATTAAAGTACGTTTTTGGGGAGAAAATGATGTATGGAACTTAACTGATATGGCACATATCTGTTATACGCTTGCACCCAAAATAAGAAGTTATATGGGAGAAGAATATCAATCGTATGCATTGGTAATCAGCTTTGAAGGGTATGCAGGAGCTATATTCCAATTTATATATTATGATACAAATAAAAGAATGATTGCTTTTGATCATCAAAGATCGCATTATATCACATTAGCAGAGATTATAGAGGCATTTCCGGATATGACATCCATAAGCACAGACGGAAGTGTAGCAATGTCATTCGATGATTTAAAAGCTATTGAACAGTTGGATAGTTTACAGGATTGGTGGTGCTTTTCAGATACAATGCCGGAAAATTGGAAAGAATATATATGGTCCATATTCCCTGATTGTGAGATCCGTGACTTATCCAATTACTGGGAAATAGAAAAGGTTCCGTGGTAATTATATGGCAGGTATGGGTATATTATTATTTGAATTGCATGATACATCGTAAGATGACATAAGAGGTGGAGGTGGATGCGATTGAAAAAAGAATGGCTAGCAGCCTTTTCAATCATTGTTATTTTCTTAGGGTTAATTTTTATTCTTCTGGATTTTAAACGTTTAAGACTGATTGTATGGTCTGATTGGAAAGATTACCATAAGCTGATGTCATATAGAGGTATGTATATATCAGATGAGGATGATAGTACTATTGTAATTGATTTTCGGATGAAAAAGAAATTTGAAAAATATTTACCGGAGCTTAAATCAGTATACGAAAATATAGCAAAGGAATATTATAGCAATACGAATGAAAAGAGAAATTTATATTTCTATTTTTATAGTGGATGGGGAGATACATTTCAAATCTACGTATATCCAGATACAGAAGATATAAAAATGATAATAGAAGCGAAGGGCGTTACTTTGAAAGAAATAGCAGAGATTTATCCAGAGACAATAGATTTGAATGCAGATGTTCAAAGTAAACATATAAATGATATTTGCAAATTTAATAATTTATCAAAGGTTAATTTATGGCGTAAGCTGTCGGAAGAAGAAAAATTGTTTATTCATTCAAAATTTCCAGACTGTGTTATAGAGGAATCGACAGAAGACTAGAGATGATCTGGAAGAAATGTGAAAAGATGGTGTGGAATATACCAGCTTCAAAGGTTAGATTTGAAAATCTAATATTGAAGTTTGATATATTCTGCATCATCTTTTTTGATATATGCTATATGGTTTATAGCATGAATTGATTTCGAGGATGTCTGGTTGCCAGAATATTACGCTGTTTGGCGACAGCTACATGAGTATATATTTCGGTTATGGTGATCGAACTGTGACCAAGCATTTCCTGTATATATCGAATATCCACATCTGCATCCAAAAGGCTGGTTGCAAATGTATGCCGAAACATATGTGGTGTAATATGCATATCAATAGATGCAAGCTTTGTATATTTATTTATCATGCGCCGTACAGCCTGATCGGATAAGGGGGTTGCCGCCTGATTAACAAAGAAAGAATCGCAGGCGAGTATTTCTTTTTGAAAAGTTATCTTATATTTTTTCAAAATACAAAGCACAGATTCATTCCCAATCTGGATGCGGCGTTCCTTTGATCCCTTTCCATAGATTAGAATTGTTCCGTCTTGCAGATCAATGGAATCATTGTGAAGAGAGCAAAGCTCGGAGATTCGAATACCCGTTGCAAAGAGTAGTTCCAGTACGGCAGTATCTCTTAATGCATTTTTTCGTTGATATTCTGTTGGCGCCAGTGTTTGCTGTCTGTGTGCTACAGACAGAAGCGTTTCGACAGTAGCTAATGGGATTGTTTTTGGTAAAATAATAGGTTCGCGAAAACGCAGTTGAAGCTTATCGAATGGATTTTGAGGCAGAAAATCCTTATATAACAGGTAATGAAAGAAGGCTTTTAATGAAGCAATCTTCCGTTTTACTGTTCTTGGTTTATATTGTTCGTGAAGACCTGTGACATATTCCTCTAAAAGATCGGGAGTGATATCTGTGATGTCGGAAGGAATTTGTGCATGTGCAAATTGTGCCAGATCAATCCGGTATGCTTTTAATGTTTTCTCATCCAATCGCTTCTGGTTCTTACAGTAGGTGAGATAGTTTTGAATGTGTGTAGATAAAAGAGTCGTAGTCATTTGTATTTGTTCTCCTTAAAATTATTTATTAGATGCACTTCAAGATAGATCCGATATAAGTCCGGTATGGGTCTTACCAAGGTCATTTTTGCTGTGCATAGAATCTTCGTAGCAGGATTCTGCCTTGCTTAGTATATATTCCAGAATTTATAAAATGGAAGAATACAATCGAAAAATAAGAGAAATTTGGTCATTTTCTGCAATATATGGTCGTTTTCTGCAAAACGGTTGATTTTGCATGGGATTGGGGATAGATTGGAGGGGAAGGAAAGTAGGGAAATAAGTGATGGATAATCTTATATTATCTATTAAAAATAATTATCTTAAGGAATGCGTATAAATGTATATTAATAGAGAAAATGAATTTAAAATAATTAAACGTTTTATATATGATGGGGTAAAAATTATATATATAAATGTGCAGGAATGTTCAGGTTTTTCCACGTTTGTACAAGAGCGTTTTTCGGATTTTAAAACATATTATATAAATTATGATGGAAAAACATCTGAAAGCATGATAGAAAAATTGTTATCAATAATGCCTTCTGATGAAATAGAGAAAGTTCAACAATTTGCTAACTTGAAATATGGGGAATATAATAATTCAATTTTATCTGCTATGGCAAACCAAATAATTCCATATATAGGAGCAATATTGGCTGAAATAAATAATGGAAAAAAGGGGATTAATTTATTAAATTATAACATTGAAATACGAAGTTCTGCTATAACAGACTTCTTAAAAGAAAAATCAAAAGACAGTAAAATTGGTATTTTTATTGATAAAGCACAATATCTTAATGAATCAGATTATAATTTTATAAGGCAATTAGCCTTAATTAAGAATCTTTATATTATTGTTGCTTATTCTTCAGAATCATCCAATATATGTAAGTTAAAACTAAATTTTGAATCTATTAATTGCCAAGAATTAGAATTTACACATCCAGATACATATATTGTTACCGAATTATCTAAGCTATATAATCACCCAATAACCAATGAGGAAGCAAATGATTTATTAGTTTCTCATAAGTATAATATACATAATATCATCTATTATTTAAAAAATTATGGACAAAAAATAGATATATCAATAATGGAAAAAGCTATTTTGTTAATTATGTATATAATTAAATATGAAATAATAATTGATGAATTAATAAAAATACTTAATTATGACAAAAATATCTTTTTTAATAAATCAACAGAAGTTAAAAAGTGTGTTGATGAGTTAAAAGAATATGGGATTTTAAGATTAAATGATAATAAATTATATCTGTTTACAGGATGCCCAATTGTTGAAAATATAATAACCTCTCATGCTGATATTTTTTATTATAAATATCTAATTATAAATTATTATACACATAAGGAAAGTATTTCTATTAAAGAAGCGGAATTATGCTATAAATTATCTAAAGAATTAAAATTACAAAACCAGCATTGGATAGATAAAATTATTATATATAAAATGCAGAATGATTTGCCCTTTGGAATAGAGCTTGTGCAAAACATTGAGAAAAATAAAAAACTACAGATTATTGCATATACATATCTTCGTTTATATACAGATGCATATGAATTGTTAAAAAAAATAAAGAAAAAAGAGAAATTAGATAGGGATTACAAAAAATTATATGCTGTAATATTAAATAGATGTCGGTTACATAAAAAAGCAGAAAAAAAATTACTAAAATGTTTATCTGAAGATAAAAATAATTATATACTTAAAGCATATCTTGTCAGTAATTATATTCATAGTGAAAACATAAAAGGTGCCCAACAAATGTATGAACAAGAATCTATAGATTTTAGCAATATTGATCAAGGCTTTTTCTTTAGAAACTGTGGGGCAGCATTTTGGGATGATTTGAGGCCATTAGAACAAGCACTAGAAATTTTTAAGTATAACAATGAATTGTTTGGATATTTATCAACAAAATGTAATTTGTTGACACGAAAAATGATGTTGGATTCACACAGATCGTACAGTTCTGCATTTAATGCTTTAGAAAATGAATTCCTTAAATTGGGAGAAAATAATATGCATATATTTTATAATAATTGGGCTATAGCAGAATTATTGGATAATAATTTTGAAACAGCTAGTAAATTGCTAGATATTGCATATGCTTATTCTCATTCCAAAATGCCTCAAATTTTTATTACAATAAATAGGGCTTGTTTATCTGTAGCAAATGGAGAATATAAAAAAGCCCTCAACATCATAGAGGAGATTGAACATGATGTTGAGGAAATACCTATAGATAGAGTAAAACAAAAGTATTACGTAAATAAAGCTCTGATATATTTTGCAAATAATATTTTAAATTATGACATAATAGAGAAATGTCGGCAGTATCCAGACCGGTATTCTAAAGATTTAACTTATGAAAAAATTAAGTTTTATCAAGATAAATTAAAATCTCTTCAAACATACAGCGATACAGATTTTAATAGTTGTTTTTGCCCATGCTATTTGGAATATTGGTATATTAATCCATTAAAACTTTTGTCCACAAAAACTATTAACGAGATTTTGTCTATATAAACTTGAATATAATATATTATTAATAAGTTCAGAATAAGATATTCCAATACTGTTTGCTGCAATATTAATTGCGGCATGTTGTCCTAAATTGCAGCAAACATTAAATTCTATAAAATATGGAATACCCTTAGAATCAATAATATAATCTATTCTAGTGTAATCTAATGGCTGGATTGATTCAAACAAATTAGATGATATTTTTTCTATAATTTTTTGCAAACCTAAATCAGTATTGACAATTCTAGATAATCCACCAGTTATTTTGCGTTTCTGTTTATATGTTATAATATTATGATTATAGTTCGACTGTTCAATTATAAATGGAAGAACTTTTGTATCTCCAAAATTGTTTAAGACAGGAACAGTAATTGATGTTCCTTTTATATATTGCTCTATTATAATATCAATATTTTTTGAATAAAACTGTTTTGCTTTTCTTCTTACTTCGTATAAATTTTTACAAAAACATGTTGAATCAATATTCATAGATGATGCACCATACCGAGGTTTAACGAAATATGGACCATCAAAAGGAATACTAGTTATTTCATCATTAACATTGTAGATAATCCAGCATGAAGTCTTTAGTCCCAGATGAGATGCTTGCAATTTAGCAAGATGTTTATCTTCAGCAATGGCTCTAATATTAGGGCGTGCACCTAAATATGCAATATTATAGTATTCTGCTAAACTTGAAACAAAAATTTCTGAATTTCTAAAAGGTAACCTGTTGTATAATGAAAAAATATAATCAACATCTGGTTTTTGATGTATGATGTTTTCAATATTACTTGTGGAAATAATGTTAGGAAAATTATCATGTAAAATACGATAAATATCATAATGATATTCTGCATATAAAATATCTTCTATTCCTGAGGGTAATCGGCTATTAATTGTTTTAGGTGCATATTTAGCTAAAAAAAGTAATTTTATATCATTGTTTTTCATTTGTACTAATCCTTTCTTTTATTTTTAATAGATAATATAAGATTATCCATCATCCTATTTATTCATCACCCCACCTCCAAAATTCCCCTTGCCAAAATCCAGATTTGCGTTATCATAGTAAAAACAAAAGATAGCAAATTCGTTTTGAAAGGAAGTTGAAGATATATGACAAAGACAGGATTGGTTTTAGAAGGCGGTGGCATGCGTGGCATCTATACTGCCGGAGTACTGGATGTATTTTTAGATCATAATATTACAGTGGATGGCGTGATCGGTGTATCGGCGGGAGCTATTCATGGAGCCTCTTTCGTATCCAAGCAGCGTGGAAGAAATATTGCATACAGCCTAGAATACCGAAACAATAAGGAATATATGAGCTTGAAGTCATTGCTGAAAACGGGAAATTTATTTGGAGTTGATTTTTGTTATGATCGACTGCCAAATGAATTGTACAAATTCGACTATGATGCATTTGAGGAGAATCCAACGAGATTTTATGTATGCTGTACAAATGTAGAAACCGGACAGCCGGAGTATCTGGAATGTACGGATCTTCGAAAGGATATGGACAAGCTTCGTGCATCAGCATCACTTCCAATCGTGTCACAGATTGTAGAAGTAGATGGCAAGAAGTTATTGGATGGCGGAACTGCAGACAGCATTCCGATCTTCCAGTTCAGGAGAATGGGATATCGAAAAGATATCGTAGTTTTGACCAGACCGGAAGGTTACGTCAAGGAAGAAGACAGCATGTTGAAGCTGGAAGCAATCCGGTATAAGGAATATCCGGAGTATGTGAAACGAATAGCCATGAGGCATTTGTATTATAATAAGACATTGGAGAAGCTGGCTGAACTGGAACAGAAGGGCGAGGTTCTTATTATCCGTCCGAGTGTACAGATCGACATATCAAGAACGGAAAAGGATGATAAGAAGATTCAGGCAATGTACGATCTGGGCGTGTATGATGCACAGAATAAGATCGAGGAAGTGGCTGAATTTCTGAAATAATGCATAAATATCTGGCTGATATAAAAAGATTGTTATGATTTTGGTATCAGAGTTTGGATAGATACAGAAATATTTATTTGTCAGTTTCTTACTATGGCCATAAGGCAGGATGTCTGCATATGAAAAATGATAATGTTCAAGGTAAAACTGACAATACGAAGGATAAGGCACAGGAGAATCATGTGAAAATGACAAAGACTCCTGTGCCTTCTCTTATTTTGCGATTATCGTGTTCAACCATTGTCAGTATGCTTGCCGGAACGACGTACAATATCGTAGATATGTATTTTGTTTCGGACCTTGGAAACAGTGCAGTTGCGGCAGTTGGGGTTTTATTTTCGGTACTTGCCATGATACAGGCGGTAGGGTATACATTTGGCATGGGTGCAGGCAGCAGAATATCCCGATTTTTAGGTGAACAGAAAGAAAAGGAAGCAGGCAGAGATGCACTGGTTGCGGTCTTAATGTCGCTGATTGCCGGACTTATACTGATGGGAGCAGGATTTCTGTGGCAGAAACCGTTGGTTGAGTTCCTGGGATCGACGGATACGATCGCGACATTTGCATTAGATTATGGATTCTGGATCCTGCTTACAGCGCCGGTTATGTGTGTGTCGTATGTACTCAACAATGTTCTGCGGGCGGAAGGAATGCCCGTCTGGGCGTTAGTTGGAATTGGAAGCGGTGCTGTCTTAAATGCGGTCTTAGATCCAATTCTGGTGTCAGGTTTGGAGCTTGGAATCCGAGGAGCAGGAATTGCCACATTTTGTGGACAGAGCGTAAGTCTCATTATTATGCTGATCGTGATGCTGAGTGGGAAAAGTGTGATCAGGTTTAATAAAAATACAGACATAATGGATCATTTGTCCCAAAATGCAGATGCCAAATATAAACCAACAGGAATGCGAGTTAAAATTGAGCAGATAAAGAGAGAGGATAGACGGGGTTTAGCGGTGTTTAAGCAGACAGCCATCGATATTACGAGAACCGGAATCCCATCCTTTTTCCGTCAGGGGCTGGTCTGTGTGGCGACCATCCTGTTGAATCGGGCAGCCAGAGCATATGGGGATGACGTGATAGCTGCGATATCAGTATCAAATAAAGTATTTGCCATATTATTTGCAGTCATGGTCGGATATGGGCAGGGCTTTGCACCGGTGACCGGTTATAATTATGGAGCAAAGAAGAATGATAGAGTAAGAAAAGCGATCATATTTACGATTCTAAGTCAGGTCATTGCATCGGCTGTTACAGGTATTCTTGTGTGGATATTTGCATCCTCGATTATCTCATTATTTGGAGAAAATGCGGCACTTGAACTGGGAGTTCTTTCTCTTCGGATGCACGCGGTATCATTGCCATTTATGGCGGTGTGTCTGGTCAGCGGTATGTTATTTCAGGCAATAGGGGAGATCGGAAAAGCCATTCTCATATCCTCCACCAGACAGGGAATCTTTTTC
>OJME01001938.1_pt1 | contig 15286 bp, 10 predicted proteins | sample 1597151 | NCBI WGS metagenome assembly OJME01 (sample SAMEA2452118, study PRJEB22498) | human gut metagenome | biome: human feces; feature: human gut; material: feces | place: Australia | collected 2012
ATACCCCCATATAGGACTTTTATATTTCATTGTCCTATATGAGGGTAGCATATCATTTATATGAGTGGGTTTTAATTCTTGTTCTTATATTTGGTGGGGCAGGATTTGTTGCCAAAGTGTTGTTTGCATCAAATAAAAACAATGGCGATTCAAAGAAAAACAACAAGTCCGTCAATGAATTTAAGAATGATGCAAAGAGCATTGATGATGAACTCGATGCTATGAAGAAGAATATTAAATAATTGAATGTAAATAATTGAACATAAAAAACTGCTGACCGTTATTTATTCGGGTCAGCAGTTTTTTTATGCCTGAAGTTTAGTACTGACAGTTAAAATTAAAGTACCTTTGAGAGGAAATCCTGTAATCTTGGTGTCTGAGGATTTTCAAAAAGCTCTTTTGGAGTATTTTCTTCCATGATTTTGGTGTCAGCAAAGAACATACAGCGGTTAGCTACTTCTTTTGCAAATCCCATCTCATGTGTAACTATAAGCATTGTCATGCCTGATTCTGCAAGCTCTTTGATAATTCCGAGAACTTCGCCGACCATCTCAGGATCAAGTGCCGATGTTGGTTCGTCAAAGAGCATAACGTCAGGATTCATAGCCATGGCACGGGCAATGGCAACACGCTGTTTCTGACCGCCTGAGAGCATGTTAGGATAAGTGTCAGCCTTGTCGGAAAGCCCTACACGTTCAAGAAGTTCCAATGCTTTCTTATTAGCTTCTTCTTCGCTCATAAGCTTTAACTGGACAGGAGCAAGCATGATATTTTTCTTTACTGTCATATTAGGGAAAAGGTTAAAATGCTGGAATACCATTCCTATTTTTTCCCTAAGTTTGTTAATATTAACATTTTTATCGGTTATATCTGTTCCATGAAAATAAATATGGCCTTCTGTAGGTTTTTCAAGGAGATTGAGTGAACGTAAAAATGTTGATTTACCGCAGCCTGATGGTCCGATAATTGCAATTACTTCACCCTTTTTTACTGTTGTATTGATATTTTCAAGTACAACATGGTCGCCGAAAACTTTTTTCAAGCCTTCAACTTTTAAGATAATATTATCGTTTGAGTTATTATCGCTCATTGCTTCTTAATCTCCTTTCAAGTTTTTTAACCAGTGCCGAAAGAATTACAACCATTACAAGATAAACTAATGCTACAACAAGAAGTGGGAGCATTGCATCATAAGTGATGCTTCTTATAATATCTCCGCCTCGCGTAAGGTCTGTAAGACCGATATAACCACTGATTGAAGTCTCTTTTAAGAGAACAATAAATTCATTGGCAAGTGCAGGAAGTACATTTTTAAATGCCTGAGGAAGTATTACATATATAAAAGTCTTTTTGTATGAAAGACCAAGGCTGCTTGCAGCCTCAAACTGTCCGTTGTCGATTGACATAATTCCTGAACGGAAAATTTCGGCAACGTAAGCACCTGAGTTAATACCGAATGCAAGAATTGCTACAAGTATTTTGTTAATACTTACTGAACCAAATATTACATAATAAATAATCAGGAGCTGAACCATAGTTGGTGTACCACGGATTATTGTAAGGTAGAGGTTACATATAAAATTACCTATTTTAAGAGTTCCTGTCTTATCGTGTGTTGAACGTATAACAGCAACTACAAAACCTATCACGATACCCATAAGAGCAGCACAGAATGCAATTAAAACAGTATTTTTCAAACCTGTAAGCACAAACTGATATCTGTTATCTGTAAGGAAATCATTTTTGAATTTTTCAACTACATTGCCGGAATTCTTAATGGCATCATTATCTCTTACGATTACAACCTGTTTTGAAGTTGTATATGTATCAGAGAAATCAATATTTTTAAGTCTTTCGGCTGTTACGGTCATTCCGGCAGCACCGAAGTCGGCTTTTCCTGACTGGACAGCGGTAATGATTGAATCAAATTCCATATCTTCAATCTTTAAGTTCATTCCAAGATAATCAGCGACAGCCTGAGCCATATCGGCATCAATACCGACTATCTTACCGTTATCATAATATTCGTATGGCTTAAAGTAAGCGTTTGTAGCCATTACGAGAGTGCCGTTACGCTTTACACCGTCAGGTGAAATATAAGGTGTTTTTCCGGCATTTTCACCGATATAATTGTCAATGATTTTATCAAGAGTGCCGTTTGCTTTAATTACATTTAATGCCTCGTTAATGGAAGCTTTAAGCTCAGGCTTGTTTTTTGAGATACACATGGCGTAATCTTCTGTAACAAATTCTTCATTAAGTATCATAAGTTCAGAATTTGTCTTGATAAATGATTGTGCAGGCTGGACATCAATAACAACGGCATCGATTTTACCCTGTTTTAATGCAAGGATTGCATCGTTACCTTTATTATAACGTTCAACTACTGTGCCGGAACCATCTTCTTCATAGTCAGAAACTAATGTGTCACCTGTAGTTCCAAGCTGTACACCGATTTTCTTGCCGGATAAGTCATCAACGGAAAAAACAGTATTTTCCGGAACAGATGATTTACATCCGGTAAGAATAAAAAGCGACATTATGCAGCATAGTGCTGCGAGCATATATTTTCGCATTTTCTCCTCCTTTTGTATTGCGATATTCTTCTAAACATATTAACATTATTGCATAGTGTAAATCAAGTTAAGATTTGGATGTCAGGCATCGTAATCTTATGAAATAAATGGTATGTATGAAAGGCAGAAGTATGAAAATAGTTACACCACATTATTATAAAGATTTTAAGTGCATTGCAGGTGCGTGTACCGATACATGTTGTGCGGGATGGGACGTAGATGTAGATGATAAATCCTACAGATATTATAAGACTGTGGATGGAAATTTTGGTAAAAGGTTAAAGAGTGTCATGGTTCCCGAAAAAGAAGGAGGCTGCACATTTACACTTCAAAACGGAAGATGTCCGTTTCTTAACGATAATAATCTGTGTGATTTGTATATTGCATTGGGAGAAGACAAGCTGTGTGATACGTGTGCGGAATTTCCGCGATTTATTAATGAATACGGAAGTGTGAAAGAGATAGGAATTGCACCATCATGCAAGACGGCTGGCGAGATAATATTTAATTATGATAAAGTTCTGACATTTGACGAGGAAGAGGACGGTAAGCCGCTAACAGGCTATAATGATATAGATGGTTTTTTGTATATGCAGCTTCGTAATGCAAGGAAATGTGCATATGATATTATTCAGAATAAAAAATATACACCTGATGAAGTCTGCCTTATACTTATTGAATATGCTATACGCATACAGAAGCATATGGATGATGAAAGGGACGATTTGATTGCCAATGTTGTAAAATCTTTTAAAGATGAAAAAATACTTGATAAGATTATAGCTGATGTAAAGAAAAAGAAAACAGATGATTCATTCAGAGGCTTTAAAGATATAGGCAGATTTTTTGAAAAGTTTGACGGAATGGAAGTGATTAACCCGGACTGGCTGAAGTATTGTGATATTCAGGAAAAGTTTATGAAATCTTGTCATGATGGTTCATCATATGAAAAATATGTAATTGAGTTTGAGGAATATTATAATGACAGACAGTTTGAGTACAGGCAGCTTCTTATGTACTATATTTACCGGTATTTTCTGGATGCAGTTTATGATATTAATATTGTGCTTAAAGTAAAAAATGCGATAATCGGATATGCGGCATTACGACATCTTGATGTTGCAGCGTGGGCGGCTAATGGCAAAAAACTTTCAAAGACCGAGCAGGTTGATATTGCACATCTTTATTCAAGACAATTTGAACATTCATATACTAATTTTGAAAAATATAGTGAGAAATTCATGAGCATGAGATGTTACGGATATAGCAGCTTAAGAAGAATGATGGTATGAGTTATAAAAATAAATAAAAAATATAAAAAAAGACAATTATCAATAAAAAAAGGATAATTGTCTTTTTTTTTTTGCAAAAACAAACATTCTGCGTCGTGAAAACAGCGTTCTACGTTGAACTACACCATTTTAGTTTTTGCTTAATATATAATAAAAACAGCAAAAAAATTATGAATCCAGCAAAAATTGAGGAAGAAATTATTCTGAATTTATTAAAAAGTGTATTGACAGAAAAATACCGGGGTGGAGGTAAAATAAATTTGGTATAAAATATTATTTTTGGAGAAAAAATGTTTTTAAAAAATAAATTAGAAAGATTGTTAGAACGAATCTGCGTGATAGTTTTATGTGTAATCACGGCAGTAATGGCAATACCTGTAAAATCGGTGACAGCAGCAGGTTCGGCATCGGTGGTTTTGGAGATTTTACATGAAGGGGATACTGTTAATGTAAAGTTTGAGATGGTATCAAATCCCGGAATTGCGGGAATGTCGTTTAAGCTGTGCTATGACAGCAGTTTATTAAGTATTGTTTCGGTTGATGAAACTTTGGATAGTTTTAAATCATCAATTATAAATCCCGACGGGGACGGATTTGTAGGATACGCATATGCACAGGCAAAGGATTGTAAAGACACGGGAACTGTGTTTTCTATAACCTTTAAAATAAATCGTGAGAATGAGAAAGAATTAACTTATGAATCGGTTTATATTGATGAGTTTGACGCTTGCGATTCCAATCTTGAAGACGTCAATACAGACATAAAAGTACAGTTTTCAGATAAGAACGCACAGAATATACAAAACAAACAGAATTTACAGAATACGCCGGAAGAACAGGCTGGAGTTAAAGGTCAATCAGACAGTATAAATAAATCGGATAGCATGGATAAATCGGACAGTAAAAATATAAACGGTACAGAAGAAAATCTCGGTTCTTTAACAGAGGTAAATTCATCAGATACGGTTAAATCAACGAATGTAATAATTGTAAATGTTATAGCTGTAGTAGTAATTGCAATTGTTGCATTGTTGCTTTTAATAAAGAAAAAATCAGGGAAAAACAGGAGGAGTTAAAAAATGAAGAGAAAAAGCAAAGCATTTATAGCTGCATTTTTAAGCTTATGCCTTATTGCAACAACTGTTATAGTGTCAACAGGCAATGCATTTGCAGGCGATGCAAACGTAGGAGAGCTTGCTGTAACTTCAGCACAGGGCTATGAAGGGGATACAGTAAAAGTAACTGTATCATATAACAATAATCAGGGAACAGCGGGATTTGAATTCAGAATGTATTATGATCCGGATGTGTTGGAATTAGTAAAGACAACATTATCGGAAGATGTATTTATCGAAGATGTAGTTATATTGGGAGATAAAAATGCTAATGAAAAAATGACAAATTTTGTATCTTATGCAGTTGCAATGGCAAAAGATAACAAAAAGAGCGGAGAATTGTACACCGTAGAATTTAAAATTAAAGATGGTGCAGCAATAGGAAATACAGAGTTAAAAATAACAGATTTAGTACCTTCTAATTTTGATGGTGATTTGATAACGGTAAATTCAAAAAACTCTTATGTAAAAGTATTATGCAAGCATGCAGATACAGAAGAAGTTGTAAAAGAAGCTGTAACATGTACAAAGGACGGCGTAACAGAAGTAAAATGTAAAAAATGTGGCGAATTAATTGATACAAAGACAGTTAAGTCAACAGGCCACAAGTTCGGCGAATACGAAGTAGTTACAGAGGCAACATGTTCAAAAGACGGATTAAAGAGAAGAACATGCAGTGTATGTAACGAGGTAGAAGAGGTAAAGATACCGGCAACAGGAAAACATACAGCAGTAACAGAGATAACAAAGAAAGCAACATGTACAACAGCAGGCGAAAAAGTAACAAAGTGCAGCGTGTGCGATAAGGTGCTTTCAACAGAAGAAATCCCTGCAACAGGCCACAAATATAGCGATTATGTTATAAAAAAAGACGCAACGGAAACAGAAGATGGTATTCTTGAAAGAATATGTACTGTATGCGGCGAGACAGAAAAAGTAACAATTCCAAAACTGGAATCATTAAAAACGGAAGTTAAAGATGAAAAGGCAGAAAATCCTTTGGCATCACAGTATACAAAGGGCGAAGATATTACATTTACTGCTATAGGCATCGGAATGGATAATGTAAATCCTCAGGCAGGCGATATGAGATATGTACCTGCAAAATGGAGCATTAATCCGAGCGGTGAGTGGACATCTGCACCGTATACGGCAACATTTGCAGTAGCTAATGCAGGTGATTATGAACTTAAAGTTGTATACAACCGTGAAGTTTACAAGGATGGAAAATGGGTAGCAGACGGAGTGACAATCACATCAAAGACAGCAATAACTATAGCAGAAAAGGCAGAAACACCTGATAATGGAAATAACGGAAACACAAATAATGACAGCACAACACCATCAGGAGATGCCTCAATAGATAATAATGCATCAGTAAGCACAGGTGATACATCAATGTATGTAATGATTATGGCAGTAATAATGATGATGGCTTCTGCAGCAGTAATAGTTGAAAAGTCAAGAAAAGCCGTTAAATAACAGAAAATAAAAAATATAAGAAACTGTACAAGAACAGTAAGTTTCTTAATAATGTTTAAAAACAGGTGGACGGAGGGAAACTTTCGTCCGCTTTTTTTTATAGGAATATTTTTGAAATGGGGAATGTTATGGGAAAAGCATACACGTATAAAAAGATAATTAAACGTGCGGCCTGTGTAATGCTGGCAGCGGGATTGGTATTTACGGGATGTCCGGAGGTCTTTTTGAGCCAATCTGTATTAAAAGTGCATGCGGCACAGGGGTATGAAAGCCTGGTTAAATCATGTATAGACAATATTAATACATTTGATGCAGATGATGAAAATACATATTTAACAGAGATAATTAATGGATTGGAAAGTGATGAAATTGATGCGGCAAATAAATATGTTGAAGAATTAATGCGGCAGAGTGATTATTATTGGCTGAATTTGTGTTTTATAAGCGATTTTATCGGAAACAGTGTTCTTTGGTACTCTGTAAAAGATAAATATGTAAATAAAGATAATACAATAGATAAAATAACAGCAAAAAATGATTATATTAAATTACATACAAGACTTGATAACGGTGAATGGAAAGAATTGCTTGCGGAAGAAATAGATAAAGCATGCGGAAGAATAGATATTTCGGATTGGAGATTCACCACAGAAAAAACTGCGGAAATGTATAGATATTTGAATGATTTAAGAGTTTCCGACAGACAGTATTATTGGATTGATTCTGTTAAAATCAGTGATGATGGTACATATATTAAAAGTGTGCTTGTCTCTGCTAAAGATAAATACACAAATGAAAATAATCAGACGATTAATAAAGAACAGGCAGGAAATGATTTTGATGTATTACAGAAACGGTTAAAAAACGGAGAAGAAATGAAAATTATTGAGGAAAGAATAACTGAAGGTAAGTATTCGGTGGCTTTGCCATATAATGTTTATACTATTCAGTTAAGAGACTTAAAAATAAATAAGGACAGAGCAGGTGATATATACAATTATGTCGGATATTTGAGCACGAAACCCCAATATTCTTACATAAATTTTATTTTACGGGAATATGACGAAGATTATCTTGCGGCATTATCATTAACGGTTCCTGCTGAATTTTTTAACGAAGAAAACAAATTTGATGAGAAATTATCTTACGCTAAATATAATAAATTCAACAAAAGAATAGCAGACCTTACGGCACAGATAGATGAAAGTATGTCGGATTTGGAAAAAACGCTGGCGATATATGAATGGGCAATGAGGGAATGTGAATATGATTATAAAAATTTTGTTTTAGACACGATTCCTACAGAAAGTTATCAAAAAGAAGGTGTGGTTTATAACGGACTGGCTGTATGTAGCGGATATGCAGACTTTATGGAATATATGCTTAGAAAATATAAAATAACCAATTATATTGCATCTTCATCGGATTTGGATCACGCATGGAATATAGTTAATTTGGATGGTATCAACTATCATCTTGATGCTACATGGGATGATGTGGGAAAAGATTCGTTTTGGGAAGGTGTATATAATACAGATTACTTTTTGAAAAGTGATGATGAAATTACAGAATTGAACCATTACGGTTGGTCAGAGACAGTAAAGTGTGATAAAAGCGATTCATATGAGGGCTATATTTTCAGAAATAAAAACGCTAAGCAATTTAATTATTACAATGGTTATTGGTATTATATATGCAATACAAAGACGATTGTAAAATCAAAAATAGATGGAAGCGAAGCCACGGATTTTAAAACATTTAAGGAAATCATCGGTATGTATATTTATGATGATTATATGTATATTGCAACGCGTAAAGATGTATATAAAATCAATATGAAAAATCAATCCGAATCGGAAGTTATATTCAAATGCGATGAAAATGAAGGATTTGATTATATTGATGAATTTGTATTAAAACAGGGAAAAATAAAAATTGACAGCCCAAGTAATACAAAGATTTTTGAACTTCCTGAGATTGCGTATACACCTGCTGTTCCTGTTACCTACGGTGATGCCAACGGTGACGGAAAAATCGACAGCCGCGATGCTGTATTAATCAAAAAATACGTTGCGGGATTCACAGGATTTACAATCGACCTTGAAGCGTCGGATGTCAACGCCGACGGCAAAGTTGACACAAGAGATGCTGTTAAGATTCTTAAAAAGATTGCTGGGTTTGATGTGACACTCGGAGCGGCATAAATGAAAAACATTTATAACATATAAAACTGTATTTATAAGATAAAAGGAGAATTGATTTATGCGTATCAGACAGGAAATTAAAATTAAATTTCTTTCGGCAGCGATGGTAGTGTTACTGATATTTTCGGGTATATTCGGCGGGATTGGATATAGGGCGTATGCGGCACAAACCACTTATCATGAAAATGACACAGTGACGATTTCGGATAATGAAACGGAAAACAAGTACCCTGAGATAACACCTGAAAGCACAAGTTATTTATATTGCTACAATCAGCTTGCAACTTGGGATTCTGGTGAGACCATGCAGCGATATTATAAAGATTTAAGGGATATATGCTGGGATTTTTATAATGGTGAGCTGGAAGCTACATATTATTTGTTTTGGGAAGATGAAAATGACAGCAGTAATAATGAATATGAGTGGTGTATAGACAAATTGCTGCATAAAAGCGACTATAATCTCACTGAAGATGAGTACGCAATAGTTGAAACGGCTTTGTATGAAGACATGCCGATATTTTATTTTTTATATTCAATGTATTCAACAGGTGACGATGAAGACGGAAATACCGATTATACAACTGCAAGAGCGGGAATTACAATTAAAAATGATGATGATATTATAATATATATCTTAAACCGTGATGATTCGTGGTCAGTAAATTATCGGGACAAGTCAAGAAGAGCAGAATGTAGGAAACTTATAGAAAAAAGAATTCATGAATATTATGATTTGACAAAAGAATATGCAACAAATTATGAAAAGCAGACTGCTGTATTTGATGAAATCTGTCTGAATTCAGATTACTATTACGGTGATGATGAAAATACACAATATTATACACATAGTATTATGGGAAGTGTGGAGAAGAAAGATTTTGTATGTGAGGGATATGCGAAGGCAGCACAGCTATATCTTAATTACATTGGTGTAGATACGATATTGTTGTCAGGATATGCAGATGGCGGCGGACATGCGTGGAATGCAGTAAAGTTAGACAATGGTAAATGGTACTTATCGGACCTTACATGGAGTGATGATTCAATAAGAATCGATAAAGATCATTTTGGTGACACGGCAGGAGTGAACAGCATAAATACAGCATTTGTAAATATGCCATATAAAACATTTTCACAGAGACATTCGCAAAATCTTACATTTAAAGCATTGGAATATGCCGACGATTCGGATTATTATAATTTTTATGATGTATATATTACATTGGAACAGGAAAATACATTAAGCAAAGAAGAGATAACAAAAATAGTTTCGGATAAAATCATTGAACTTTTAAAAAATAATATATCTAAAGCGGTTATTGTATATGAAAATTTTGAGTATTATGAATATCCGGAGGTTTTTTTTGCTGCATGCAGTTCGGCTTTTAAAAATATATACAACGAAACAGGTGTTGAGTGGACGTATACATTGGGCGAGCCGTGTTCTTCCGATTTATTATGGGATTTGAAGGACGAAGAAGGAAATTACATATTAAATGAAAATAATGAACGTATTAAACTGATGCGTAGTAATGTATTATTTTCAGTCAAAGAACAATCAGGAGAGTATACATTTTTAAAATATAATATTCCCGGAAACGGAGCATATATTACTGCCAGCGATTATATAGGAAGTAAGATATTAAATATACCGGAAACTTTGAACGAGTTTAAAGTAATTAAGATTGGAGATGTTAATACGATTGACTGTGAGAAAGTAATTCTTCCGTCTACGGTAAAAATTATAGGAGGGGGTGGATTTCGAGGCAGTAAAATAAAAAAAATAGAATTAAATGACGGATTAATAAGAATTGATTACGAAGCATTTTTAAACTGTGAAGAATTGAAATCAGTATATATACCTGAAAGTGTAAATGTAATAGAAAACTATGCTTTTGGATATGTATTTGGTGACAATGGTTTTGAAAAAACAGATGGTTTCACAATTTACGGTGAAGCAGGCTCAGCAGCACAAAAATATGCCGAAGATAACGGATTCACATTCATTGAGGGCAGAATGAACGAAATAACCTACGGTGATGCCAATGGTGACGGAAAAATCGACAGCCGTGACGCTGTAGTAATTAAAAAATACGTTGCGGGATTCACAGGATTTGCAATCGACCTTGAAGCATCGGACGTCAATGCCGACGGAAAAGTTGACACAAGAGATGCCGTAAAGATACTTAAAAAGATAGCAGGTTTTGATGTGACGCTCGGTGAAGCATAAGCATAGGAGGAATGTATAATGAGATTAAAAAGAATATGTAAGAGCATTACATGCATTGTAATGTCAGCAGGATTTGTATTTACAGGAATACCACATACGGCTTCCTATGATGCAAAAAAATTGGAGACAAATCTTGTAAGTGTTTTGGCGGCTGATTCATTACAATATTCAGATGGAAATACAACTTTTAAATATGAAGAATTAAATGATGGAACAATAAAACTTACTGAATGTGTAAAAACGGCAAAAGAATTAATCATTCCAGCTGAAATTAATGATAAAAAAGTAAGTACAATAGGTTTGAATTTTACCAGTTACAATTCTTCAATTGAGAAAGTGAGTATACCTGAAGGTGTTACAACATTGGATTCTTTTGCTTTTGATTCTTGCGAGAACCTTGAATCAATAAATATACCATCTACAGTAACATTTATAGGACATGGAACATTTAGAAATTGTAGTTCATTAAAAGAAATAGAAATTCCAGATAATATTACAAGATTATATTTTTCAACATTTGAGGGATGTTCTTCTCTTGAAAGTGTTAAGCTGCCAGAAAATCTTACGCAGATTGATAGTTATGTTTTTAGAAATTGTAGTAGTCTTATAGAGATAAGTATACCAGAAAATTTAGTAGAGATAAGCGGAGATTATGTATTTAGTGGCTGTAGCAGGTTAAAAAAGGTAAAACTTCCATCAAAACTTACAAATATTAAAAATGGTACATTTTATAACTGTATGTCGCTTACAGATATTAGTTTTCCATCGAGTGTAAAAACTATAGGGGATTACGCATTTAGCGGCTGTTCATCATTAACAGTGATTACGCTGCCTGATAATATAGAGAAAATGGGGAAGAGAGTTTTTAAAGGATGTATTAATCTTGAAAAAATCAATCTGACGGTTTCAAACGCTAATTACATTATTGATAATGATGCTATATATGAAAAAAACACAAATAATCTTGTTACATATACTTCTGGAAGCAAACAGAAAAATTTTATAATTAAAGATGGAGTTACCGAAATAGATGCACAAATTTTATTTGATTGTATAAATACTGAAATAATTACATTGCCGGAAAGTCTTGTAGATTTCAAATATAATATATATAGTTCGGATGGAATGAGTGAATGTGAAAATCTAAAAGCAATAAATATATCTGATAATAATACTTTATACAGAAGTATTGATGGTGTTTTATATAGTAAAGACTTGTCAAATTTAATTGTTTTTCCTGCAAATAAAACAGATTCGTATGTTATAAGCGACAAAACTGTGACAATAGGAAATTCTGCATTTGCTGGAAATGATAAAATGACATCAATAGATATGCATTGCACTGTCAGCAGGGCTTGTATTTACAGGACTTCCGTTTGCTGGAGCAAATTCAGGAAACAGTAAATGGCAGGAGAGTGCAGCGACAGGACTTATGCAGGTTCAGGCGGCACAGACAACTTATAATTACACGGTTGGCAATTCAACGTACACTTACACAATTTTGACAGATGATACTGTTAAAATAACAAAATACAAAGGAACAGACGAAAGTATTGTTATTCCTTCCGAGATAGACGGTAAAAAGGTGACGGTTATAGGAAGTTCGGCATTTTATGGATTTAAAAGTCTTAAAAATATAGAAATTCCTGATGGAATTACTTCGATTGAAAACTATGCTTTCTGCCAATGCTGGTCAATAACGAGTCTTTCGGTTCCTGAAAGTGTTACAAGCATTGGAACGGGTGCGTTTAGATTTTGCGGTGATTTGAAAGAGATAAAGCTTCCATCAAATCTTACTGTTTTATCAGACAGCCTTTTTGGGGCTGATGCAAATCTTGAATACATAACATTTGGTGATGCTGAAAAAACAGATACAGTCATTATACCTGAAACGGTTCAAAAAATGGGTAATTACGTATTTATGAACTGTGAAAAAATAAAAAATATCAAGCTTCCGTCAAATCTAAAAAGTATAGGAAAAACCTGCTTTCAAGGCTGTATCTCATTAACAGGCCTGTTTATACCTCAAAGTGTAGAATCAATAGGAGGCGGAATTTTTGGAGATTGCGATGCTTTACAAAGTGTTGAGATTGAGGATGAAAATAATAATTTCATATTCAAAGACGGAATATTATACGATGTGAAAAATGGAATACTTGTCAGTGCGGTAAACTCACTGATACCAGAAAAAGTAATCGTAGACGAATGTACAAAGACTATAGATTATTCTGCATTTGCTGATTGTAATAATCTTTATGAGATTGAAATACCACAGGGAGTTGTAAACATTGGTGAAAAAGCGTTTGCAAGACTTGATAATTTGAAAAATATTGACATTCCTGACAGTGTTACCAATATTACGACGTTGGCATTTTATAGGTGTAACGGACTTGTTTCGGTACAAGTTCCCGGAAGTGTAACAGCAATTAAAAATGGTACGTTCAGGGAATGCAATAATTTAAAAAAAGTTATATTAAATGAAGGTATAACAGGCATTGAACAGTATGCATTCTATGACTGTGAATTATTAGAAGAAATCAGTATACCAGGTACAGTAACTACTGTTGGTAACTCTGCATTTTATAGATGTAAGAACTTAAAAAGTATTGAAATACCTGAAGGAGTTACAAAGATAGATGGTTCGGCATTTATTTTTTGTTCGTCACTAGAGCAGATTAAATTGCCACAATCACTTATGTCAATAGGTTCGGGTGCATTTGACAACTGCACATCACTTATATCAGTAGAACTTCCGGATAATGCTATAATTTCAAGCGATACATTTAAGGAATGCAAAAATCTTTCTGATATAGTCATTTCGGATACAAATAACAATTATATTGTAAAAAATGGCATTTTATATAATAAGAATATGACAAGAATACTGTGTTATCCTGCAGGCATTAAAGATACAGAATTTTCTGTGCCTGATACAGTAACAACAATTGATGATTTAGCTTTTTATGGTGCAAAAGCTTTGGAGAGTGTAGATATTCCCGATAGTGTTATTGCAATTAATACGAATGCTTTTGGAGAATGCAGCGGACTAAAAGAAGTAGTAATTCCGGATTCTGTGACAAGCATGGGAGAGGCTGTATTTTATAAATGTACTTCATTGGAAAAAGTAAAACTTTCTGTCAATATAACAAGTCCTAATCCAGCGGTATTTCAATATTGTTCAAGTCTGAAAGAAGTAGTACTGCCTGAAAGCATGAAGTTTATATCATTTTTTATGTTTTCATATTGTAAAGAGATTACAAATATTGTACTGCCTGATAAATTAAATTCTGTTTTAAGAAGTGCATTTCAAAATTGTGATAATCTTAAAAATATTACAGTTCCAAAAAATGTAACAACAATACAGGATTATGCTTTTGGCTATTATTATGATGAACAGAGTGCAACATATAAAAAATATGATGATTTTACGATATCAGGCTATGCCGGAAGTAAGGCACAGGAATATGCCGAGGCAAACGGAATCAGATTTATTGAGCTTAACGAAAAAGAGACTACAGACGGAATCAAGATAGAATATTCAAAAGATGATTCTTCAATAGGAGGAGACAATGAAGAAAAAATTAGTCTTGAAAGCAGGCAGCTTACAGAATCGGACGAAGAATATTCAAAGATTGATTTTACAGGAAAAATAGAAGATTCAGATGCAAAACCTGAAGACGTAAAATCTGTTACATATGAGATTTCGCTGAAAAACGAGAGCGGACAGACAGTTCAGCCGTCCGAAAAAGTCACAGTTAAAATACCTGTTCCTGATGGTTACATGGGAGAGAACTGTAAGGTTTATTATGTGAATGAAAAAGGTAAGTTTACTAATATGAATGCAGTTTGTCAGAATGGATTTCTGATTTTTGAGACAGGACATTTCAGTACATATCTTGTAACAGAGACTAATATAAAGACAGTTTCTGAAATAACCTACGGTGATGCCAATGGTGACGGAAAAATCGACAGCCGTGACGCTGTAGTAATTAAAAAATACGTTGCGGGATTCACAGGATTTGCAATCGACCTTGAAGCATCGGACGTCAATGCCGACGGAAAAGTTGACACAAGAGATGCCGTAAAGATACTTAAAAAGATAGCAGGTTTTGATGTGACGCTCGGTGAAGCGTAAATTTAACAACCCGAGTTTGTTAAGTAAAGTGTATAAATTTTTATTATTTTTTATGGCGGTCATTTTTTGACCGCCATTTTCATTGTGGTATGTCCGGGTTGGTATTGTATATTGCCAGACTATAGCTATTGCTTATATGACAATTCATGAAATATTATATGTTGACGACAGAACATGTTCAATTCGTCGGGAGCATCCCAAAGTTTGTGTAAACCTCCAAACTGATGTAAGATAAAATTACTCAGTTTG
>OJME01001961.1_pt1 | contig 15127 bp, 17 predicted proteins | sample 1597151 | NCBI WGS metagenome assembly OJME01 (sample SAMEA2452118, study PRJEB22498) | human gut metagenome | biome: human feces; feature: human gut; material: feces | place: Australia | collected 2012
TATATATAATTGTGTTTTAAATAATAAATATTAAGAGGTTGTTAGTAAATGAATGAAATAATTATTAAAGAAAAATATATATTAGAATATATAAGAAATATGTTATATGCATGTTCATACGCTATAAAAAATATAGATGATAATGCTTATCAGTATCATCATAATACGGCTTATGAATATGCACCTTCAATAATAAAATATGGAATATTGTCTATTGAAGAGCTTAATAGTTTAGGAATAAGATCATATTCAAAAGATTATTTAAAATTTATTGATGATATAGAATCACATGTAAATGGTAAAGATGGAATATCTTTATCAGTAACAGGTTTAACAGATTTGTATAAAGATGAAGATGAATTTGATCCATGTCAATCAAATATCGTTGATTTTTTAGTTGATGAAAACATTAAAACAGTTAGAAATACAACTCATTATGGAAATGAATTTATTTCAGAAAATAAAATATCAAATGATAGAATTATATCTGCTGATATTAGAATTATAAATTATATAAATAATTTAGGTGAAAAAGATGGCAAAGCCATTTTTAGTGTTATAAATAAATATAATCAAATTATTATGATGTCAAAAGAAATTTTAAGACATAATAGAGATATGCAAATGAGAGAGATGTCAGAAGGCGTTAATAGAAAAATTGATGTAGAAAAAATGTCTGAAATGCCAAGACTATTAATGATAAAATAAAAAATTATTTATTGTTTTAAATATATTATGATATAATCAAAGGTAGAAGGTGATAATATGTTTGAAAATAAGAAAATATTTATACTAGGTATGGCAAGAAGTGGATATGAAGCAGCAAAATTACTTAGTGATTATAATAATGAAATAATTGTAACTGATGGTAAAGAACAAAAAGAGGAACTTGTTAGTGAACTTGAATCTTTGGGTGTTAAAGTTATTATAACAGGTGATCAATTATCATTACTTGATGATAGTTTTGATTATGTTATTAAAAATCCAGGAATTAAATATGACAATCCTGTAGTAGTAAAAGCAAAAGAACTTGGAATAAAAGTAATAAATGAAATAGAAGTTACACGTCATATCATTAATTATATGCCACAATATGTAAAAGAAGGAACAAGAATGGTAAGTGCAATAGCACCGGGAGTATTGGGAACAACAGGAATTGAAACATTAGAAATATTAAAAGGGGTCGTAGAAAATACCAAACCTAAACTAATAATTGTAATAGATGCATTAGCCTCAAGAAGTATAGAAAGAATAAGTAGTACAGTACAATTATCAGATACTGGTATAGTTCCAGGAGCTGGTGTTGGGAATAAAAGAAGTGAATTAAGTATAAATACTTTAGGTGTGCCTGTTATAGCAATAGGAATTCCAACAGTTGTAGAAACAGCAGTCCTTGTAAATGATAGTTTAAACTTATTTATTAAAAAATTACAAGACGAAGCCAAATCAAATGAATATTTAAATAATTTAAAAGAAAATGATAATTATGAAGAAATAAAACAAGCATTAGTTCCAAATGATTTTAACTTAATAGTAACTCCAAAAGAAATTGATGATTTAATAGAAAATATGAAAGAAATAGTATCTAGGGGAATTAATCAAGCTTTATGATAAAAAACAATATATATTATTTTCTTTATGCCTTGTGTGTCGCAACCTTACAACTTTTAAATTTCTGTAGGTTGCTCCAATCGCACTCGCGTAGCTCGTTTGGTCGCTTACGCGGCATTGCATAAAATAATATATATTGTTTTTTTGGATATATTAGAATTTATTTGCAGATTGAATTTTAAGAAATTTGTAAAAAAGCATTGAAAAAAGGTAATAATTAATATATAATGCAATTGTTAATAGAAATTTAAGGAGTGGTTATAATGGACAAAAACAAAAAAGAAGTTAAGAAACCAGAAGAAAAAGTAGAAAAGGTTGCTAAAACAGAGGAAAAAAAGGTAGCAGAAGTAAAAAAAGAAGAACCAAAATTTGAAAAAGTAAGCAAAAAAGAAGCTGATAAAATAAATAAAACAAAAAATAAAGAAAAAAATAAAAACACAAAAACAGACCAAAAGAAAAAATGGATACCAACAGCAATAGTAGCAATAGCCGTTATAGCTATAATAGCAGTTTTAACTGTAATGATAGTTGTTTCATCAGATCCTAAAAAATCATTAGATGGATTATTAACAAATTTAAGATCAGGAAACTTTGAAAAAGCTCAAGAATATCTAAGTGGAGATGAAACAGAATTAACAGACACATCATTAGATGAAGAAGCTCAAAAATTATTATTTGAAAAATTATCTTGGAATATAAAGAAAGTAACACAAGAAAAAGATAAAGCAACAATAGTCGTAGAAATAAGAAATAAAGATTTCCAAACAGTAGTAAATAATTATGCAAAAAGAGCTTTAAATGCTGCTAAAGAAGCAATAGGAAGTGGTAATACAGAAAACATTTCTGAACAAGATTTCCAACAATATTTCTTAGAAGAATTAAAAAATGAAGAAATTCAAACAACAACAAACGAAAAAACTATAAATGCTGTAAAAGTAGATAATAAATGGAAAATTGTTTCAGATGATGATTTAGTAAGTGCTATATTACCAGGATTAGAAGAAGCTATAAATACATTATCATAAGTAGTAATTAAATAAAAAATTATAAAAACAATAAGGGTTTTATATTAAATATTATAAAGCTTTTATTGTTTTTTGTATTAATACACCAGAAGATTTCGTGAAAATATCAGAAATGAGCAAAAAGCTGATATAGAAGAAAAATATTTTGGAAAAAGAATATTATTAAAAAACAAACTTGATTTTCACCACAAAATATCATACGATGATAAAAAGAGGTGATGAAAAGTAAATTATTCTGAAAAATACTACACAAATAAAAGATAATGTGATACAATAAAAGACGAAAATTATAAGATAAAGGATAGAAACCTTGAAAATACAATAAAAAACAAAGAGGAGGAGAAAAAATGTCAGGACATAGCAAATGGCATAACATACAAGCCAAAAAAGGAAAAGCTGATGCAGCAAGAGGAAAAATATTTACAAAATTAGGAAGAGAATTACTAATAGCAGTAAAAGAAGGTGGACCAGATCCTGCCGGAAATTCAAAACTAAAAAGCGTTATAGCTAAATGTAAAGCAGCAAACATGCCAAATGACACAATAAACAATGCAATTAAAAAAGCTTCAACAAGTAACGAAAATTATGAAGAAATAGTATATGAAGGATATGGACCAAACGGAGTTGCAGTTATAGTAGAAGCATCTACAGATAATAAAAATAGAACAGCAGCAGATGTAAGACATGTATTTGATAAAGCAGGTGGAAATTTAGGAACAACAGGATGTGTATCATATATGTTTAATAAAAAAGGTGTAATTGTTATAGAAAAAGAAACAGCACCAATGGAAGAAGACGAATTAATGATGCTTGCACTAGATGCAGGAGCAGAAGATTTTCAATCTTTAGACGAAATATATGAAGTTATAACAGCACCAGAAGATTTTGTAACAGTAAGCGAAAAATTAGAAGAAGCTGGAATCAGTTTCTTAGAAGCAGAAGTTCAAATGGTACCAACAACAACAGTTAGTCTTGATGAAAAAGGAGTCGAAAAAATGGAAAGACTTATTGAAAGACTAGAAGAATTAGATGATGTTGCAAATATTTATCATAACTGGGAAGAATAAAATCTAATCTTATGTAAAAATATAAAATAAATCTGAAAAAATTCTAAAAATTTTCAGATTTATTTAGAATAATAGGAGATTAAGTTATGAAGCAAAAGAAAAGTAAAATAATAATTATCTTAATTATTATAGTAATACTTGTAATTATATTAGCAAGTTTAGGAATTGCATATTTTGCAACAGATTTATTTAAAAGTAATAAAACATTATTTGCTAAATATGCAGGACAAATAGCTGATGAAAATCAGGGATTTATAGAAAATGCTTTGCAACAATATAATGAAAAAAAGCAGTCTAATACATATTCTGATAAAGGAACATTTTCAGTTAATGCAAGTGCAAACTCTAGTACAACTAATTTAGATAATGTAAATAAATTTAATGTAACATATACAGGGCAAGTTGATACTACAAATTCTAAAAGCGAGCAAAATGTGAGTATAAATTATTCAGATTCTGTTAAATTTCCTGTGAATTACAAAAAAATAGGGAATAAAATAGGATTGCAAACAGACTATGTTGGAAGTAAATATATAGGTATTGAAAGTGATAAAATGGAAAAACTTTCATTAGATACAAACACAATAAATAGTAGCGAAGCAGAACAAACAAGTTCAAATGTTGATATTAAGGAAATAAAAGATGGAACAACAGAATTAAAAAATATATTACAAAATCCATTCTCACAAGAGGATATAGTAAATATAAAGAACAACATAATATCAATTATGGATGGAATAAGTGATAGCAAATTTTCTAATATAAATGATTCTAATGGTAAAGGATACAAATTAGTATTATCAGGTGATGATTTAAAAAATGTTGTAATTCAATTATTGCAAAAACTTAGTCAAGATACAGAGACTTTGGACAAGATAAATGAATATTTACAAAATCAAGGTAATTCGAATAAACTTACAGCAACACAAATAGAAAAAGAAATTACCAATATAACGAATAATTCGGATTTTGATAACGAAACATTAGAATTAACTGTTTATAAAAAGAATGGAAAAACTAATAAATTTATTATAAAAATAGAAGATTTAGAAATAGATGTAGAAAAAAATAATTCTAATAATAATATTGAATATAACGTAGTAGTTGACGCTAATTATAATAATGAAAAGATGAAGATAAGCCTAAAAACAGTATATCAAGGCTTAGAAACTATGCAACAAGTAAATGAAAACTATGAATTAAGTATAGAAAATTCGCAAAATACATATATTTATCATTTAACAAATGTGGTTGATTTTACGCAGACTAAGGAAATTGAGGATTTTACATCAGATAATAGTTTAATATTAACAGATTATGATAAAGATGTAGTGTCAAATTTTTTGGTACAAGTAGGTCAAAGAATCCAGGAAGTTAATTCAACACAAATGGCACAATTAGGAATAGAAGAAAGTGATAACCCTATATTACATCTAATTCCATCATTTGGAACATATTCAGATATAATTTCAAATATGAATACATCACAAATTAATGAACAAGATGTAAATACATTTAATCAAAAATTTGAATTATATGAAAGCACAAACTTAGGAGGAGCAACAGTAAAAGGTCTTTTAACAACAATAAATTTAAATAATGAATCACAAGAAGAAAATAGAAAAATAGAAGAAATTAATTTTAATGGACAAGAATATGAGGCAAGTACGCAAAACATTGCATTTATAAAAGAAGACATAAAAACAGATGCTTATTATAGAGTGGAATTTGAAAAAGATCAAAGTACAGGACTTATATATAGAGCAGTAATTAATCCAAAATAAAATAAGTGAATATATTAAATTCAAGTTCTAAAAAGAAAAAAGAAACATATATTAATTATATATGTTTCTTTTTTATATAGAAATAAAATGTGAGGTATATAAATGCAAATGAAAAAACTTGATGATATATATAAATACTTTCCAACAAATATTTATAGTATATTAAGGAATGTAACAGAACAAAATTCACAAATCGAAAGAGAATTACAAGAAATACGAATAAGAGCAGAAAGACCAATAATATTAAAATTAAGAAAAATAGAAATTGTTGTAGAATATCAAGTAAGTCAAACAGAAATATTACAAATAATAGAAAAATTATGTAATAACTCTATTTATGCATACAAAAATCAAATATGTGAAGGATTTATAACCATAAAAGGTGGCCATAGAGTTCGGAATAACAGGAAGTGCAGTTATAGAAAATAATAAAATAATAAATATAAAATACATAACAAGTTTAAACTTTAGAATAGCAAGAGAAATAGAAAACTGCAGTTATAAAATTCTAGGACAAGTTATAAATATACGGAGAAAATGCTATAAATAATACATTAATTGTATCACCACCTGGAAAAGGAAAAACAACAATGTTAAGAGATTTAATAAAAAACATAAGTAATGGTGTACCAAGTCTTAACTTTACAGGAAAAACAGTAGGTCTAGTTGATGAAAGAGGTGAAATTGCAGCGATGTACCAAGGGGTTCCACAAAATGATGTAGGAATAAGAACAGATGTAATTGAAAACATACCTAAATCAATAGGAATGAAAATGTTAATTCGTTCTATGGCTCCTGAAGTAATTGCATGTGACGAAATAGGTTCAAAAGAAGACATTAAGGCAATAAATGAAGCAATATTATCAGGAGTAAAAGGAATTTTTACAATGCATGGTAAAGATATGGAAGATATAAAATTAAATACAAATATAAAAGAATTGATAGATAATAGGAAGATTGAAAAAATAATATTTTTATAAAAAATTATAAGAATCGGTTCTAAAAAGTAAATAACATACATATAATATAAAAATTAAAAAAGGAGTTACAAGAAAATATTGGGGGAATTAGTATGCAAATAGTAAAATACATTATTCTTTTTTTTATATTAGTAATTTCAACTTTAATCGGAAAACTTATGGCAAAAAAATACGTACATAGATTAGAAGAATTAGAAGACACAAAAGCAGCACTAAATATGTTAAAAAGTAAAATAAAATTTACATATGAACCAATTCCAGAAATTTTTGATGAAATTTCTAAAAGCACGACTAAAAATATAAGTAGTATTTTTATTAATGCAAAAAATAAACTAAATAACCAAACAGCTAGTAAATCATGGGAATCAGCAGTAGAAGAAACAAATTGTAATCTAAATGAAGAAGATAAAAAAGCTATAAAAACATTATCAAAATTGCTTGGACAAACAGATGTAGAAGGTCAGATAAGTCAAATAGAAATAACAGAAAGCTTTTTAGAAAATCAGATACAAGAAGCAATAATAGAAAGACAAAAAAATGAAAAATTATACACAAGATTAGGAACAATAATGGGAATGACAGTAGTTATAATTTTAGCTTAAAATATAAAATAGGAGGCACAAATTGGATATAAATTTATTATTTAAAATAGCTGCAATAGGAATTTTGGTAGCAGTATTATATCAAGTATTAGTAAGAGCCGGAAGAGAAGACCAAGCAATGATGACAACATTAGCAGGTTTAATAATTGTTTTAACAATGGTAATAAAAGAGATAAGTGGTTTGTTTAACACAGTAAGAGCAGTATTTAATTTATAAAAAATGATTTTTTGCTCCGACCCCAAAATCACCAAAATCATAGAAAAGGAATGGTAGCAATGGAAATAATAAAAATAATTGGAATTGGATTGATTGCACTAATTATAATTATATTACTAAAACAGTACAAGCCTGAATTTGCAGTATATGTAAGCTTAATAGCAGGAGCTTTGATATTAATGCTTGCAATAGACAAATTGGCAGGAATTATAAGTTTATTGCAATCATTAGCCAATAAAGCATCAATAAATACAGAATTCCTAACATTATTGATAAAAATTACAGGGATTGCATTTTTATCAGAATTTGCTGTTAGTATTTGTAAAGATGCAGGTGAAGTAGCAATTGCAAGTAAAATGGAAATAGGAGCAAAATTAATAATTATTTCTATGTCAATACCTATAATATCAAGTTTATTAGAAATAATATTAAAAATATTACCATGATAAAAGGAGTACAAATGAAAAAAGGAATAATAACATTAATGATATTTTTAGTGCTTATAGTAATTCCAATAAAATATACATACTGTGAAACAACAGATGAAACATTAAAAAGTCAACAAAATGAATTTAAAATAGAAGAATTTATACAAAAAGCACATGATTATGGTGGGGATTTTTTTGAAAACGTAAATATAAGCGAATTATTAAATAATGCCGTAAAAGGAGAAATTGATAATAGTACGATTTTTAAACAAATATGGAATTTGTTTGGAAAAGAAGTTAAGACAAACCTGAAAGCAATTGTAAGTATATTGGTAATAATTATTATTGGTGCTATTCTAAAAACAATAGGAGAAAATTTAGAAAATCAAGGGATTACAAAGATTATATATTATGTACAATATATCCTGATAGTAACAATTATAATGACAAATTTTTCGGATATAGTAAAACAAGTACAAGATACCACAAATAACTTAGTTGGTTTTATGCAGCTTTTAGTACCATTATTAATTACATTAATGACATATACAGGAAGTATAACAACAAGTACTATATTAGAACCAATAATATTATTCCTAATAAATTTTGTTGGAAATATAATTCAAACACTAATTATTCCACTAGTTTTATTGTTTACAAGTTTGATTATAATATCAAAAATCTCAGAGCAAGTACAAGTGGACAAGTTAGCAAAGTTTCTAAAATCAGGAATAGTATGGTTTTTAGGAATAGTATTAACGATATTTGTTGGAGTTGTTTCTTTAGAAGGAACATTATCTAGTAGTATAGATGGAATAACAGCAAAAACAGGTAAGGCAGTTGTAAGTTCTGCAATTCCAGTAGTAGGAAAGATATTAGGTGATGCAGTAGACACGGTTTTAGGTTGTGGATTAATACTAAAAAATGCAGTTGGAATAATTGGAGTAGTAATAATAATTGGAATATGCATAGTACCAATAATAAAATTAACTATTTTAACAATGTCATATAAAATTGTTGCAGTTGCAACACAAACAATAGCTGACTCTAAAATAACAGGACTATTAGAAGAAATTGGTGATGTATTTAAAATACTTTTAGGAATATTATGTGCAATTAGTTTTATGCTAATTATTGGAACTGCACTGGTTCTAAAGATATCAAACGGTGTGATGATGTATAAATAGGAGAATATATATGATTGAATTTTTAAGTGGATGGGCCAAAAATTTAGGTGTGGTAATAGTTATAGTATCAATATTTGAAATGATATTACCAAATAATAAAACAAAAAAGTATATAAGAGTGGTACTTGGAATATTTGTAATGTTTAATATAATATCACCATTTATAAAAAATAAAGATAAATTAAGTTCAGTTTCAATAGATTTAGAAAATTATACAACAGAGCAAAATGTGACAGTAGATCAAACTAGTATGGATAAAAGAATACAAGACCTATATGAAAAAGAACTGGAAAAAGATATAAAAAATAAAATAGAAGAACAAGGCTATAAAGTAGCAAGTTGTAAAGTAAATGCCACTATTTTAGAAAATGAAAATTCAAATAGTGAAGAAAATACTATTCAAAAGATTAAACTAAAAATAGAGAAAAAAGAAGATATAGAAAAGTCAAATCAAGATGCAAAAAATGTTGAAAATAAGATAGTAACAGAAATACAAAAAATAAAGAAAGTCAATACAACAATAGGTAACAACACTAATAATGAGGATACCAATAATAAAGAAACAGACACAAATAACTCTAAAAAAATAACAAGACAAGATATTCAAGATATAAAAAAATTTATTATAGATGAATATGGGGTGAAAGAAAAATGTTTGGAAATAAATTAAAAGAATTATTGAGGACAAAAGAAGAAAATCAAGAAGGAAACGATAAAAGAAAAATAGAAAATTTAGTATTTTTTATAATTTTACTTATAATAACAGTTGTTGTAATTAATATAATATGGAATGGAAGTAAAAGCAGTGATAAACAAACAACAAATGATACTTCGAGAAAACTAGCAAGTACGCAAAATGCAATTATTACTTCAGATACAAGTAAAGAAACAAATAATGGTTTAGAAGAAAGGCTAAAAAATATATTATCAAAAATACAAGGTGTGGGGAATGTTGAAGTATGTCTTAATTATTCAGAAAGTAGTGAAACAATAGCTATGTATAATGAAACATCAAAATCAAGTTCAACAGAAGAAACAGATACATCAGGTGGAAATCGAAAAATACAAGAAACTGATACACAAAAAGATATAATATATCAAGAAGAGGACGGAAAAAAGACTCCAATAACTCAAAAAGTAGTACAGCCCAAAATAGAAGGAGCTATAATAACAGCCCAAGGAGCTAATAATGCAAATATAAAAAACAATATTATCCAGGCAGTTGAGGCAATAACAGGTTTAGCAACACATAAAATACAAGTTTTTGAGATGGACTAGAATTAAGGAAAATATTATTAAATTTTGAAAGTGAGAAAGGGAGTTAAAAAATGAAATTGTTAAAAAGAAATCAAGTAATTGTATATTCAATTGCAGTATTACTAATGGTTGCAGGATATTTGAATTATTCAACAAATACTAAGCAAACATTAGAAACGAGTAGCCAAGAAGTAAATACTAGTTCGGAATTAGCAAATGTGGGTGATGCAAGATTAGTAAGTAGTAGTGATATAACAGAAAATACAAATGTTAGTACAAATAATGAAACTAATACTACAAATAGTGTTAATAGTACCACCAATGCTACTAATACCAATACAAATACAACAACTGAAACAAGTACAACTGCAGAAAATAAAAATGATGATTATTTTGCAAAATCAAAATTGGAAAGGGATACAATGTATTCACAAATGCTAGAAACATATGAAAAAGTTTTAAATAGCACAAATTCACTAGAAACACAAAAACAATCAGCAACACAAGAGATAACTAAAATAAATGAAACAAAAAATAGTATAATGGTAAGTGAAAATTTATTACAAACAAAAGGGTTTGAAAATTCAGTTATATTTGTAAATGGTGATAGCATAAGTGTCATAATAGGTGCAAGTGAGTTAAAAAAGGAAGAAGTTGCTCAAATACAAAATATAATTGCAAGAGAAATGAAAGCAAGTATAGAAAATATACATATATCAACAAAATAATTAAAAAACATCGGATTAGATATATTCCGATGTTTTTATGTTTTTTGTAACAATACATATTTACAAATTTTAGGATAAATAGTAAAATAATACATAGAAATGCTTTAATTATATATAGAGGCAATTTGCTTATAGTGTACTATTAAGAACGAGGAGGAATAATATTTTGATTAATTTTTCAGAATACAAGGAAGCTTTAGATTATGCTAAACGGTATTTTTTAAACGATTTAAAAGAGCTTGAAATTGTTTCAGCACAAATTTATGGTTCATCTACTTATGGAGAAGGATTTGTTAAGGGGGTATCAGATATTGATATATGTGTTTTTACTCCTAAAATGTATAACATGAAATATCGAGATATTGTCAGTTATATTATGAATAATGCTAAAGGTGATTTTATAGACAAAAAGCCATCTATAGTGGTTGACTACATTGCAGATCGGATTGAATTTTATCTTAATCATCCACAAATAGCAATAGATGTAACCATTATGGCTCCAGAATTACCTAATAGTAACAATATGGAGGAAACAGTAGCACATGATTCGGTGGATATATTTTTAGGAGCGTTTTATCAAAGAGGAATCCCACTTATAGGTGAAATTCCCAAAAAGAAACTAATAGAAAATGAATTTTTTCCATTCTATAATGAAAACTTGAGAAAAAAGCGATTAGATATGTTAATTCCACGAATTGAAAAATATAATAAAAGAATAGAAATTTTGATTGAACAAAAAGGATACGATATATTAGATTATATCTATAAATCAAGAGAGTATTTTCTAAAATGGTTATTTATCTATAAAAGAGAATATCCTGTTAATTTACACAAACATTTGGAGTACCAACTATCAAATATTTTACGTTTGCCTCAAGAAGAAAGAGAAAGATTATTATTTATAGGAGATGGTGACTTATTTAGATTAGCCTCTAATTATTTACAAATTGTAAATAATTATTTAAATGAGTATAAAAAACTATAAGCATACCCAAAGTGCAGATATATTTAATAAATCTGCACTTTGAAACTTAATTTTAAGGAGAATGTTGTTTTATGAAAAATACCATACAATATCCTGATTATGATAGATGTATTTTATCTGTAAGTGCATCACTTTTAAGTAAATTCGGTCTTAAATCAAACTATCCAACATTAAAAGAATTGGACAAATATCTAGAAAAAAATTATAAAAATATCATATTTTTAATAATAGACTGTTTAGGTTCAGAAATATTAGAAAAAAATTTAAACGAATATAGTATATTAAAAAAACATATAAGGACTAACATTACTACAGTATTTCCAAGTACAACAGTGGCAGCTACAACAGCGTTTCATTCAGGTATTTCTACTCTAGAAAATGGGTGGATAGGTTGGATGCCATACTTTAGGGAATATAATGATATTATAGAAATTTTTACTTCAAAACAATTTTATACAGGGAAAAAGTTAGACATTCCTGATATAGGAAAGAATATTTTACAATATGAAACTATATATTCAAAGATTATAAAGAAAAATTCTGATGTAATATACCATAAAATATTTCCAAGTTTTGTACCAAATGGAGCTAAAACTATTGAGGAACTTTGCAATAATATATATAAAGCTTGTATTAATGAAAATAAATGTAATTTAATATCTGCATATTGGAATGAACCAGATCATACGATTCATCGTACTGGGGTAACATCAAAGGAAACAAAGCAAGTATTAGAAAATATAGATGGAAATATAAAACAATTAATAGATAAATTAGATGACTCATTAATTATTATATCAGCTGACCATGGAGCAATTGATGTAGAAGAAATTTATATAAATGAATATAAAGAACTTGTAAATTGTTTAAAAATGCCACCTTCAATAGAAACAAGATTTGTAACATTTTTTGTAAAGGAAAATATGAAAGAAATCTTCAAAGAAAATTTTGAAAATATATTTAATAAAGATTTTCTTCTTTTTACAAAAGAAGAATTTTCAAAGTCGAACTTATTAGGAAGAGGAAAAAAACATTATAAAATAGATGAATATTTAGGTGACTTTATAGCTATCAGTATATCTAATAAAGCAATTAGATATACAATAGATGGAAATAAATTTAAAAAGTTAATTGCAGATCATGCAGGGATGACTAAGGAGGAAATGGAAGTTCCAGTAATAATAATAGAAAAGGAGTAAGATATTGAGTATTAATTTAAAAGAATATTTTGGAGATTATAAATCTAAAAATGTAGAAATATTAAACAAATATATATCAATGTTAGATGAAAAAGTAAGTAAATATTATAATTTTGGTAAACCATTTTTTAAAGGAGATCATTGTTTAAATTATAAAGAATATTTGCAAAAATGCAAGTTAAATTATAATTCATTAACAGCAGAAGAAACATTCGAATATATTTCACCATTATATCAAAATTTACCTAACTGGAATAATCCAGGAACTATGATAAATGTAATACCACCAGTTAATCTTGTTTCAGTGGCAAGTATGAGCTTTTCTGAACTTTATAATCCAAACTTTGCACAAGATACATATGCGGGACTATTAATTTTATCAGAACTTGAAGTTACTAAATATATTTCAGATTTAGTGAATTGGGACTGGAAACAAAGCTTTGGAGTATTCACTTTTGGAGGAAAGGGTACAAATCTATATGCTACAAAGATAGCATTAACAAAAGCTTGTCCAGAAACTCAGAATTCAGGGTGTGAGATGAATAAATATTTTATGATAACTAGTAAAAATGCACATCCATGCCATTATGAAGTATGTAATTGGCTGGGAATTGGAAAAGATAATTGTATCGAAGCTAAATGTGACTTAGATGGAAGAATAGACATAGAAGATACTGAAAAAATAATTTGTAAAAATATTGAAAATGGAAAAATATTTCTAGGATTTAATTTAAATGGTGGTAGCACAAATGAACTTACAGTTGATCCAATTAAAAAAATCTCAGAACTCAATCAGAAGATTGCTAGCAAATATAAACTAGATTATATACCACATATTCATGTGGATTCTGTATTAGGTTGGGTATATTTATTTTTTAATGACTATGACTATACAATAAATCCTCTTGGAATAGAAAATAAATACCTAATGAAAATACAATCTATAAATAAAAAAGTTCAAGAATTTAAATATGCAGATTCACTTGGAATAGACTTCCATAAAACAGGTTTTTGTCCATATGTATCAAGTCTGTTTATTGTAAAAAATAGAAGAGATTTTTATAGTCTTAATTTGAATAAAGAAAATCCTTTAGAAGAATTACATTATGGAAATTATAATCCATTTGAAACAACATTAGAATTAACTCGAGCATCCAGTGGACCAATAATGGCACTGACTACTTTAAAATCACTAGGAATAAAAGGATTTCAAGAAATTATATCAAATATGTTTATATCAACAGAAAAATTTAGAAAATTACTTATAAAAAATAAGAACATTTGTATAATAAATGAAGAAACAGAATGGCTAGCAACGTTATTTATAGTAAAGCCTGAAAAATACAAAAAATATAATTTGGAAGAAATTTTAAAATTAGATGAGAAAGAAAAAGAAGATATTAAAGAATTTAATATAAATTATGCAAAATATATATTAGAAAAAGGAAAAAATGGAGAAATAACATTCACATTTACATCATCTAGAAGTTATAAAATTCCAAATACAAATATAAAATTAGGAGCATTAAAGGCATATCCTATGTCAGTATTTTTAAACGAAAATGAGGTTAATAATTTGATAGAAGAAATATCAATTAGTATAGAAAATTATAAAAAAAGTTTAAAAAATATAGACTATACAAAGTTATATAACATATCTGACAATATGGTATATAGAAGTAAAAGATAGGAGGAGTAAATTATATGAAACTTGTTATTATTTTTGGACCACATGCTGTTGGAAAAATGACTGTTGGACAAGAACTAGCAAAAATAACTGACTTAAAATTATTTCATAATCATATGACAATTGATATAGTTGCAGATTTGTTTGAAAATATGCCTCAAGAAAGGCGAAGATTAACAGAAATGTTCAGAAATGAAATATTTAAAAGTTTTGCAAGTAGTAACGAATATGGTATGATTTTTACATGTATGTGGGCTTTAGAAAGAAAGGATGATTGGGATTATATAGATAATCTAGAAAATATGTTCAAAAGTAATGGAGCAGAAGTATATTATGTTGAATTAGAAGCAGATTATGATATTAGACTTCA
>OJME01001967.1_pt1 | contig 15113 bp, 10 predicted proteins | sample 1597151 | NCBI WGS metagenome assembly OJME01 (sample SAMEA2452118, study PRJEB22498) | human gut metagenome | biome: human feces; feature: human gut; material: feces | place: Australia | collected 2012
CGCCACAGCCGCCCCCACATGCAGAACCACATCCGCCATCTTCGTGTCCGCCGCAGGAACCTTCTTCACCGTGATGATCACAATTGGCACCGGTAGAAGTAAGTTCCCCTTTGATATATTTTTCTACTGCCTCATCTGCCTGTCCACTGACACCGGCAAACAGCTCAATTCCCTGTTCTGTGAGCGCTGCTTGCGCACCCTCGCCAATGCCTCCGCAAATTACTGTAGAAACCGCCTGTTCATGCAAAAAATCTGCCAGAGCACTGTGCCCCTGTCCATTTGTTTCTACAATTTCAGATGACACAATTTTACCATCCTCTATTTCATACACTTTGAATTGTTTGGTATGACCAAAGTGCTGAAAAACTTCTCCATTTTCATAAGCTGCTGCTACTTTCATTTTTTGTCCTCCAATTTTACATTTTGCCCTTACCGTTTAGAAAGGGTTTCTCTCATCTTTACATGAATTGAGGGTTTTGTCAATGGGAAAGGGCCTATGTGTCAATCCTCACATCCCCTTTGCAATCTTATCCACCAAGATTACATCCGCAGGTAACCAATCAACCGAATCCAACTGTGCCCTTGAAAGCCACTTTGCGTCCTCATGTTCATTTAATACAACATGCTCTGACTCCAATTCACACCAAAAGCAGTCCATTGATAAATGAAAATCCGGATAATCAAACTCAATCGTGTCAATCAAATCGCCCACAACAATATCTGCATCTAATTCTTCTTTTATCTCACGAATCAATGCCTTCTGCGGAGTTTCACCGACTTCAATTTTTCCGCCGGGGAACTCCCATCCACCTTTGAATTCACCATAGCCTCTTTGCGTTGCGAAAATTTGTTTGCTGCCATTTTGTTTTCTTTGAATAACCGCTGCAACTACTCTTATTGTTTTCATTCTAATTCTCCTTAATTGTGCTCTGTAAATAACATAACAAATCATCCCTCACTGGGTGATGCATTTTCACAACCACTTTACAAATTTTCTTTAAAATGCCTTTGTTATCTTCTTTTTGGTCTTCCTTAACATCTAAAATATCAAATGTACCCATATAATAAAAATTTGATTCTGCATCGCTTTTCTTGACCAGCAAATGTTTTCTAGGTGCTGTTGTCACCTCTTTCATATAGTTACTTTCAATACCCATTCCGATTTTAGAATCCCATCTAAAAATCATGTTATCCTCAAATGCATCTGCGTAATCCGGTTTGCCATCCACATAATTACGTTCATCATCTGATTTTTCTTTATGATATGTAACAAATATAAAAACATCATCTACAATTCGTTTCATTCCAAACATAACCGAAGATAAATCTTTTCCGCAATTCATTAACAAACTCACATCTCTTCTCGAATACTTTTCATACAAAACAAATGGAGACTCTATCTCATCCGTTTTCATAAATTTATCCTCGTATCGTGTAAGACCTACTTGAATAATATCTTCTACCATTTGCCTAAACTCATCATGTCTTAAGCGCTCCTCATAACAAAGCATTCTTGTAATAAAGTTATTATGGTCATTCGATATAACTTCAATATTCTTGTATTTTTGGTACTCATTATCATTACTTACAAATTTCCCTTGTAGCACATCTATTGCGTAATCAACTTGATTATTTGTAATGTTTCTATCATACTTTTCATTTACAAACCGTTTAAAATCATTTATGGAAATACTTTTTTGTTCTAATAACAAACGCAAGATTTCCAATTCTTCCGGTCGCACTCCACTTAAAATAGTTTTCGACAAATATTCTATAATCATTTTTTCTTCTGCTGACAAAGTGCAAATATAGTTCGCTTTTTCTACACTTTCAAGGAACTGAAAATATGTCTTGTATTCTTTAATTATGACTAACGGGTCCACTTCGTTATGAATATAAAAATCATACAAACTAGGAATTTTCCCTAATCTATTTTTTAATGACACATAGCTTTCTTTAATAATCGATTTCATTCCTCGAATTTTGTCAATTGATTGGAATATTTTATTCTTCGCAATCTCATCAAAATGAATTGTCGAGGCTCCCGGAATTGTTCGGTTTCCGCTTATGACATACTTTCGAATCGTATCTGGATTATAGGAACGATCTCCCGATAAAGCCACCGGAATCATAAAATTATTGTTGTAATTTCCAATAAAATCAAGAATAACGACATATTCCTTGCCCGCCGCCTTACGGAGTCCTCTTCCTAATTGCTGAATAAATACAATCGGCGATTGTGTGGGTCTTAACATAATGACCTGATTAACTTCAACAATGTCAACACCTTCATTTAATATATCCACCGAAAAAATGTAATCCAATGGTTCTTTGTCTGTTGCATTTTCCTCATCCATTGCCAAACGCTCAAACGCATTTTGCCGGATTTCCTCTGAATCATCTCCACTAAGTGCAACTGTTCGATACCCTAAATCATTAAATTTTGTCGACAATTGTTTACACTCTTGCTTGCGGCTGCAGAAAACTAAGCCCTTTACACGCTCACCACTGTAACCATAATAATTTGCCTGTTCCAAAATATGTTCTACACGTTCATCACAAATCAACTTATTAAACTCTTCATGAGACAAATTCTTTGATTTCGTATCCTGAACAACGGATAAATCCGTAATTCCAAAATAGTGAAACGGACACAACAATTCTTCTTCCATTGCTTGTTGCAAACGAATCTCGTATGCAATCTGATGGTTAAATATTTCATATATATTGTCATCCGAATCCGTTCTCTTATCTGGCGTCGCTGTCATTCCTAAAAACAACCGCGGCGTAAAATAATTCATCACTTTTTGATATGTATTGGCGGAACTATGATGTGCTTCATCTAAAATAATACAATCAAACTCATCCACTTTATACCGCTGCAAATGCACATCCTTATTTAACGTCTCTACAGTCGCAAATACATAATCTTTATCATATTCATAATAACCGGCACCAACCAATCCCATCGAAACCGAGTTGCCAAACACTCTCTGATAAGACTTCTTCGCCTGAACTGCCAATGACGCTCTATGCACAATAAATAAGACACGTTTAAATCCAAGTTCACGCATAGCAAAAGCAGAAGCATACGTTTTTCCTGTTCCCGTAGCACTAATTAATAACGCACGTTTCTCATCTTTTTGCAAAATATTTTTAAGATTCGTAATAAATCGAACCTGCATACTATTTGGTTTTAATTTATATCTCTCAAGAGAGGTGACATTTCGCTCTGTTGCAATTTTTCTTTGTTCTTTTATAATATCATATCTCTGCTTATATTCTTCATAAAAAACATCATAATCAAGCGCATACTCTGAATTCCATAGCTCATCAAATTCTTTCAGAATATCCTCAGCCACTTCCCCCTGCGAAGTAGAAACTAACTTTGTATTCCATTCACGATTCGTCGTAAGTGCAGCACTCGTCATGTTGGAACTGCCAATAATAATACGATATACTTCTTCCTCTTTAAAAATATATCCCTTCGTATGAAAACCATTTTTCGCCGAATTTGTGTCATACATTTTAATCCGAATATTTTTTAAAGAATTCAATTTCTCTAATGCCTGCGGCTCGCTAAAATCAAGATAATTAGAGGTTAAAATCTCACCTGGGATTTCTCTTTTCTCTAATTCTTTTAATGTCTGAAGTAGCGGCGTCACCCCTCCCAACGTAATAAACGCAACACTGATTTGGAATTTGTCACATTTTAAAAGTTCATCCTCAATGACCGATAAAACCTTTTTTCCCTCATTGTGGTTATTTGAAACAAAGTTTGGTTTATATAATAATTCGGATGCCGTATTACCATTCACATATGCTGTTTCCAAGCCATCTCGAATTAATTGTATTTTTTCCCTTTGCATAACTTGTCCTCCGTTTCAGATAATCCTTTATCAACATTGTAAACATCTTATGGCTTAATTGCAAGGGGGGATTCTTTCATATTACAACCTAGTATTTTTTCAATCATATCCAATGCATTTAGCACCTAGATTCTCTCTACTTTGCCTTGGCAATTTATGAAATGAATTACAATCATTTGCAATTTTATAAACTTGAAATAGTTCTTCTACCGTAATTTCCTGATAATCGAATTTTTCTTCAAGATTTGACATATGTGCTCCTCTCTAAAAACTTATAATTCAACATGAAAGCTCTATCTATGATTTTATATTCTTTTCTTCCTATCATTGGCATATTCGCTTTAATAGAATTATGCTTTCCAAACCTTAGTATATCATTTAAGTCAGCATATAGCTCATCTTTTATTTTATTATGTAACCTGTGACAATCGTTATTTTCAGCAACTGTTTTCTGTTACATATAACCGATATATATTTTTTCTGTTGCAAAATAAAATCTTTTATTATCCCTAATTTTGCTATTTTCCCACGGCATAATTCGACAAAAAATGACACCATCCATTACACAAATTGATTTCTCAACAAACAAAAAGACCATAAAATGTTTATGCTAAAAGCACAAAGTCCATCTTATGATCTCTAATTTTTTGTTTTATATCTATCTCACACTGCCAGTCGAATTCCGCTTTTCTCCATCTTTATAACACGTTGCCATTACACTGCTTATAGGTTATTAACACTTGATAAGTTGTTTCTCTGCCATAAAATATATTGCTTATGTTTCATTTGAAATCTGTCAATATTTTGCCTCATTAAATATTCTATGTCTTACTAATTTTCTGTTGCCATAACATTATTACAATTCATCTAACATGGATTCAAATTTTCTCTTTTTTCCAAAAGTATTAATATCTATTTTATTCAATGCATCAAAAACACAATTCATTCTTTTTTTACCCACTTTATTGCTCTCTTTACCTTATCATATAACGCATCCTCTCTAAGCTGTTCAAAGGTTATTCCGACTTGCACAGCTTTTTTCCCATATTTCTCTTTTAATTCACTAATAGTTTTTCCATACTCCTCATCGCCCCCCATATCTATATACTCATAATGCAAATAATGTAACATACATGCAAATATTGTGTGATAGTAGGATTGATTAATCTGGACATATATTCTTTCTCCTCGATTTTCGGAAAAATGAATTGATATTCCTGAATACATATATTCTATAAACCAATCCTCAGAACATCCATTTGCCTTATATAAATCGTATAACTCCAAAAGTGGATTGTACAAAATATTCTTCATAAATCTATCTGGCTGAAGTTCACATAATATGTCAAGAAAATCTGTAGTCATTCTCCCAGACATTGATCTCAACCAAGATAATATAAACTGACGTTGTTCTTCATCACTCAACTGTGTTGTATAAACAGCCGCAAAGTATTCTTGGAACGATCTATGTGAAAAGCGATAATTTAATCCTTCATGCACTAACATACAAACTGCTTTTGTCATATCCTCTAAATAATCACTTTCTCTAAAAGCACCATAAGAATACACTTTTTCTTTAGCTTTTTGTATATTCTCTAAAGCACTTTTTTCTGTAAATTCATATTGATTTTTAAAGAAGGATCTAAAACAAAAATACGAAAATACTTTTTTAAAATCTTCATATCCCAGCCCAGATTGTTTCTCCCTTTTGTATTTTCCCTTTTTCATAGCATCGTGTTTATGAAATAGAGCCGAAAAAGCCTGCTCATAAAAATCTGTTTTACTATCTGGTATCGAGACTCGTTCTTCAAATGTCATCAACATTATTGTTAATAGTAACGGATTAGAGGCAAAGGATTTATATTTTTCAAATAGTTCCCCATCTAATTGTTTATAGAATTTATTTTTTATTTCTTTATCATAATCTAATTTAGAAATTAAAGTTAACGCTTGTTCTTTACTCAAAGCAATTGCTGAATATTCTTTAAAATCTGACCATCCTACAAATTCATCTAACGGTCTAGAAGACAATATAATATGATTCTCAGAATATTTATTGCTAAAATCAATTATTTCTTGCGTTACCTTTTGTGCATTTGCATTTTTCACTTCGTCATAACCATCAAATAAAATCACATAACACCCCGTTTCTAAACTATATCTAAAATATTCTTCCTCTAGTTTGAATCCAAAAATCCCAAGTATATTATATATATACTTTTCAATAGATATGTTTTCTGATATATAATCATTTAATCCTCTTAATTCTACCAATATAGGTATATATGATGTTGTATGTATCGTATTCAAAAAAATATGTTTCATTAGCATGCTTTTTCCTATTCCACCAGTACCTGTCATAATTATTTTATTCCCTATATCCAATATATTATTCACATTGGATGTATCAATAATATCTTTTCGATTGCTTATTCCCATACACACAAAAAAAGAATACAGATACTGTGGAGTTTGTCCATATAAAATAGTTTTAGCCATACTTATATGCTGTTCTGCTTCTAGCAAATATTTTTCAAAAGCAGTACCATAGTCGATATCTTCCTTGCTTACAAAATCCTTATATGCTTTGCGCAATTTTTTTACAACAAAACATGCTGCATTTTTTGCCAACTCACTAATCACATCTGCACTTATCTTATTTACATTAATTTCTTCAGCCATAATTTTCTCCTTATATTCCCGTATATTTATACTAAAATCTACTTAACATTTTATATATTTTTTGACAATTGTCAATCTATTATTGCCAAAACAATTTAACACTTACAGCAAATCAGCATCACCTGTCTAACGGGTGGTTTGCTCTACGACCATAAACCTTTGTTACTAGATAGTTTTCACTTTGTTCAATCTATCTCACCATTACCCCTTTTGCCTAGAGTTATTTGTATTACTTACCTCCCCCCAAAAAAAGTCTTTGTACTCTCTTCACCCAATTTATCTATTGCTCTATCATGAAACTCTTGCTTCTAAAAGTATTTCCCTATTGTTGCATCATTTTTAATCCTACTATACTAACAAAGTAAACTTCTGTCCTAAAATAACGTTTTTTCCAATTTGTATTAGAAATTTGCATATTTATCAAAAATCATCAATACAATTTTTTCCTTTTAAGTATCCCATAAAACTTGTAACACTCGTTTTATGCGGTATACTAATCGACATATGGACATAATATGATACATACACATCTACTTTGTGTGTGATAAGCTATTTGCTTTTTTAGCCATTAAAATCACCTTGCTTTTTAAGATAGCTTGAATAATTACAATATAATGAAAGGTATTGGAGACTATAAGGATTTATCACACCCCCACATAGCAAGTGTTTTTACGTTTCACATAGTTTGTGGTTTTGTAAAAAACTCACTTCACATTCAACCGGTTAAAATCCTCAATAAGAATACAGCAGACAATCCTAAAGACTATCTGCCATATCTATACACTCCTGTATTATTCAAACTCGGCAAGTCGTTGTCTTAACTTAAGCTATTCTGTTTAAGTTTTACTGAAAATCTGCCGATATTTTACCTCATTTGCACATTTTATTTTGGCTTACTGATTTTCTGTTGCCAAATCGTTGCCACTTCATTATAACATTCACACAATTTATTGCAAGGCATTGATTTATTGTTCATAGGATTCTTGCAATTCCTCAAATCCTTCCGAATTGTTTAAATACATCATTAAATCCTTTAGCAAAATCATATTGCATACGTGTTCTCCTGTATTAGCTGAGTGCAATTGATGAGTCACTCCATGATATTGTCGCAAACTTTCATTTCCATCAACCACTAATGATTCAATAATAAAATTATCCCTATAACGTTCTCCCGCTTCCCATGCAACCACCAAATCAATATCACTTGTATTTTTCAACCCGGAATCTATATCTTCAACAAGTCCGTCAACCGAAAATTTATATTCCAAAACCTGTGGTCCAGACACAATCTCCTCTTTGTCCTGCAGCATTTCATCAAGTACGTCCTCCGAAACCCCCAATGGATTATGCGTCTTATCAAACAACTGTACATCTCTATTATTTGAAATCACAATTTTAAATAAACTATCATAAGTCGTCCGTTCATTGGTTGACATTATTCTAATCCCACGCACTACTCCACCTGCAATGAGCTGATTAAATAATGCAATAACATCCTGCTCACGAGTTGGCACTGATGTAATTGCAATTTTTTTAACTGGATCAAAGAAATTTGAATTTTCCAATTTCAATGGACATTCCTGTTCATGTTGAGTCATTTCATCTTTCCACTCAGAAAGAACCATTTGACGACGCAAATCAGGTGCGGCTCCTGTGTTCGCTTTAAAACAGGTTCTTACTTTCATTAAAGGTTTGTCCATAAGCTTACGGCTAAGCTCTTTTCCCAAATCTGTAATTTCCTTTTTAAATCCCTTTCTTCCCAAATCAGCAGAACAATTTTCAAAATGAACAACAATATTTGCTTGTTTCTGGCGTCCAATATTTTTCGTCAATGGAATTTGAATCAATTCCCCCTGTGGCATATTATTTGCAGCTAATTGAATTCCTCCATATAATACATGGCTACCTTTTCTAATTCCTATTGCCTTATCTATCTTATCCCATACAGATAAAGAATAAACATAGGCAAAAATCACTGTTACATTGTATTTTTTTACCAATTCTATTTCCTCTTTATCTAGCGGTAATTTTTCACATATTTCATCGCAATTCCACTTGTCATACACAGCATCTAAATTAGAAAATTTTGCTGGCATTTTACTTCCTGGAACAAAACGATTTTTCTTGTATAAATCATCCATTTTTGCATTAATATCGTCCACTTTTTGTACTTTGTTTAAAAATTCTATTACACTCAAATACTCCGGCGAATCTTTTTCAGCATGGGTCATCCTCTCTTTTTTATCTACAACTTCAATAACAACTTTTACATCCGACACTTTATTTATCTGTCCCAATCCAGTTTGAACCCTTAGCACCTTGAGCCAACTATCGGCATTATCTAGTCCCATCCACGAAAGGTCTTTAGGATAACTTTCAGAATCACATTGTATCGTCATAGAAGTTCCACGGTCTATGGTATCAAACCATGGATCTTTTACATTTTCATTATCCTCTACCACCTTGGGATTGTCCGACGGTGATGGATCATCCAACCAACTTCTTGCATCTTTCATCACGCCACCGGCTTTAAAATCTGGTGTTTTAGTATAGATTTGAATATAATTAAATCCATATGCTAAATAGGTTGTGCCAACTCCTTTATGTCCACGAAACCCATCCGGTTTAAAAGAAAAATTAGGTGCTAAAAATTTCATATATTCTGACTCTTTAAAACCAATACCATTATCCGTTACAGATATTGTATTTTTCATCAAATTAATAGTTATATGAATTTCTCCATCGAATTCTTCTTTTTCTTTACGCTTATCAATAGCATCTAAGCTATTTTGAATAAGTTCACAAAAGGGATCATACCAACCCACATATGAATTTAAAATATTTCGTATTTCTCTTTTTACCGAGCTAATCACAGCCTCCTCCGATCCTCCATATTTTGCTAATAACGGATCAAACGATGTCAATTTACCCATTTTATTTCATCTCCTTTATTCTTTGCAGTATTAATGATTCTATTCACACCATTGATATATCTATCTCAAGTTTCTTACCGTCTGATATAACCTGTGTAGCTCAACAATGTCCATATCTAGAATAGGTTCATACATAAATGAATTTATGTGAATATGCTCTGGTGTCATTATATTTACTTCATTCAAAATTTTTATCTCTTCATCATTACCAAATTGTCTAAATCCATTGAATAGTTGCCTTGTCTGATTATTACTTTCATGAACAAATCCAATAAATTCCGTACTCCCCCCCACATTATCTTGTTTATTTTTTGTCCATCTTAATTGACCAGTATAATTCCCTATTTGTTGAAACATGTATTTCTCTGCTTCATGACGTATACCGATAGATAATACAATTTTATTCTCTAGTTTTGTATCTTCCGTTGTAATATTGTCACAAACCGAGCTAAGCTTACTCAACACTGTAGCACTTTTTTCTACTGATTCTCCGAATTGGTTTACACCCGCATATTGTTGAAACAAAGGTTCAATATCTCCAAAGGTAATTCCCATCGAATCATCCTTTTCATGCAACAATGATGTTAAAAATAAATAATCACTTTCAGTATTAGAAATATTACGATCCACTCCAAACTCAATCAAATTTCTTACAAATGGTAACAATGCAAAAATATATTTATCAGTAGGTTTATTTTTCCAGTTTTTAAATGGTTTATCCTGATAAAATTCTTTTTTCAATTTCAAATTATTGTCAGAACACTCTGCTACAAGTCGATTTTCTCTAGCAACAGATAATCTGCCTGCAACAGTCCTGTAAAAATCAAAATTGTGTGTCATAATTAGCATGTAAATATTAGATTCTTGTGCTAATTCATATAAATATTCTATAATAGCATATTTATTCTTATAATCAAATGAATCTGCAATATCATCTATAATAAGAATAACCTCTTCTCCTGTACTCTTTATCTGCTCAATATCAAAAATAATATTTAATAAATATAATGCCCTTTTTTCACCTTGACTCAGTGTGTCTAATTTATCAAGCTCGCTTCTATCAACAGCTTTAACAACATCGCCTTTAGTAAACGAGAATTGAACCTGTGGCATACTTTCACCTATGATCGCACCTTTCAGATTAACAACTTTCATAGTAAACGGAACTGAAAAACGTTGTTCAAATATATCTAATGCTTCTTTCCACGGTGTACTATCAATCTCAAGATTATCTATTTCATGTGAAAGCGAATTATATTTATCACGCAACTCGCCAAACAAAATATTATTTTTCTTAATATACGATCCCCATAAACTCTTTTTCAGGTCTATCAGCTTATCTACTGCAAGATACTCAATTATTTCAGGATTAACTTCTATAATATCCTTTAACGTCATTCCTTTTGAATCGCTAAGGAGATTTTCAATTGCTTTATACGCCGGCATTTGTTGTATCTTTGCTTCAATTTCATTAATGTGTTGTTCTAATGCATCAACACTGCCAATAGGTTGTTGGCCTGAAAGTATTATCTTATTATCCTTTGAGAAAAAAGCATCTTTAAACAACGCCTTTTTCAAATCTTTGAGCTTAGGTAATGTAAGATTTCCCTTTTCTAAATAATCGAATGAATCATATATTTCATTTGATGCAGACACAAAATCATAAATGCCCTCTTGAAACTTTGTATCCATAATTTTTTTCAAAACAGTATCATCAAATATCTCCGAATATTTGATATTTCCACATTCTATTTCAGGCTCATAAGAAGCTAGTTCGTCTAAATTTGAAAGTATATCTTTCTCCGCAAAGCCAAAATCTTCTACAATTGCAGGTTCTAATTCATATACGCTTTTACCCAAATATGTCTTCTTTATTTTTAATCCTGAGTCCTTTTCTAATGATTTCAATAATTTTGTGCGAATTTTAAAAACATCCTTTAATTGTGTCTGAACATCACCTCTAATAAGTAACGAAGATATGTCTGCTTCGTATGAATTTTCATACGATTTAATAACAAATACTTGTTTTTTACTTATGTCCTGGCCATCAATCTTCACTATAGCAGAACCTTGATTTCCAAATATTGCATCTGAAATATCACTACTCTTCCCCTTCTGAATTAATTGAAAAGTTTTTGCAAACGATGTTTTCATAAGTCCGTTTCTTGCATATATAGAAAAAGTTCTTCCTTTTTCAAAGCTGAACTTATAGTTCAGCGAATCAATCCCAAAGCAATTTGATAATTCTATTTCCAATTTATTCATTATATTTCCTCCCCACTTATTTCTCTATTTGCAATAGAAATCCAGAATGTCTCCCAAGTTTGATAAAGTGTTCAAATTAAGTACATAATCTGATGCAGAATAAATTCTCTCTAGGTCCTTTTGGCGAGCAATCCAGCCTGCACCATCAATAATGTTTATAAAAATCATTTTGTCATTATCATGCATATTTCTGTTAATTACTTCCTTAGCAACATTTATCATAGTTTCCCGTTTTGTTGACTGACCACTACCGGTAGTTACCATATAAGAAACCTCTATTAAAATTTGCGGCTTCTGTAAATTAGGAATCACAAAATCAATATTTCGATCAAAAATTTTCTTTCTGCATACATATCGATTTCCTATATGTTTCTGTAACATCTCTTCAACTAAATTCTCAACTTCTCTTCCCACCTGTGTACTATATGTTCCTTTAAATGAATTTTTTATCATTTCTGGCAATACCTTTGGTGATGAAAATGCTTTTAATTTCTTAGTATCAATTAATAGTTGATCTAAGACAAAACGCGGAATATCATTACTATAGTCCCTTTCTCCCAGCAGCAATCCGCATATTTCTTTCATATAAAACTCATCGCTCAACATCTTTGTTCTGGTTTCATTGATACTCCACTCAGAAACAAACTTCTGACCATGATTACGCCGTATCATTGAAACAACTCGTTTAAAATTTTCCTCTGACAATCCCAGCAAACTAGTTAAATTGTGCAAAGAATCCTTTTCTTCAGCAATATAGCTTTTCAATCCCTCATATGTACTAATCGCTTCAATCCTCTTATAAATTTTTCTAGTTTCTCTTTGTCTAATTTTTTGCTCATGTTCCATTTTGTCTTCAAAACTTTCGTCTATATAAAAAGAAGTCATTGAATCTACAAAATCCGAAAACATGATTTTTTCTGGTTTATTCATATTATTTTGTTCCTTTCACATACTGCATTACTCTATTGAGCATATTTTCACCAGAATATCGCTCATACTCAACAACAACATCATCCAACCATGCTTTTGATACTTTTGTCTGGTTAGTATCACTTAGATGTGTTTTATATAATGCTGCAATAAACTCTTCCTTACAAGAAAATGGTTTTAATGTTCCTCTACTATTTTCTTTCCAATTTGCAGGACGAATATTGTATATTTGCCCCTTTTTCCTTTGACATTTCAAAGCGAAATCCTGTGCCGGTCCCGTTATTTCCCATACCTTTTTGCACCACATATCTTGAATAGAAATGTTACCCTGATCATCACTTAAATATGCAAATATAAGATAATCACTATCTAATCTCCATGGTTTTTGTCGGATAGAATCAACATATCCAAAATAATTTGCAACATCAAAAGCTGCATTTCTGGTTGCATAATAAGTTTTCATCTCACACAAATTCTTTTCGTCCGATTCCGACAAGTAAAAATCTGGAAAAGTCTGTCCCTTTGCACTTCTAAAATATATGTCGTTCTCCTTCAAAAACTGTCCCAACCACTCTTGAAGTGCATTGCCAATTATATCGTTCTGCTTAATGACAACCTCTGTTCCATTAAGTGACATTTTTATTTGTCCAATTGCATCATTAATATTTTGTTTTTTTAACAACTCAATTATTTCAGATGCCGTTATATATTTCATTATATTCACCGCCATTCTACTTTTCTTTTTATTATAACATACATTTTCATTAAATACACAAAAAGCAACCGCAATAAGGGATTTAAACCCTTAATGCAGTTGCAATCTTTTCTGAGATAGCTTCTATTACTGGCACACAAACCGTATTGCCTAGTAAATCAAATGCCTCACTCTCCTTAACCACACCTAAATCATACGTCTCCGGATCATACCCACATAGTCTTTGACCTTCTCTTATGGTTAATTTTCTAATTCCATCCCCATCTATGACTCCCAACTTTGAAACATCCATCGCTACCAGAGTAGGAGCTAATTTTTTCGGATCAAGAACCTTCGAAAATGACAACTTTCCCGCCACAATATTGTATCCCTTTGGCTTGTTTAGATCCGGTTTTCGCTGACCGTCTACTAATGCTTTAGGGTGCTCATATGCCAAATATCCTTTTTTTACTAGGTCATCTAGCATTTCTTGTAAATTATCAACATCATAAAATGTTCGTATTTGATTCAAAGTTAACGGCATACCATCCATCCACTTTATTCCAATTTCTTTTGCCCATTTTTTCTTTCGTCGTTCTTTTAATAAAATATTTAACAGTTTTCTCTGTTCTTTAGTGGTTTTTCCCTTCAAATCAATATCCCACGAATGAATATTGTCTTTTCCCCCTCTTTTATCCTTTATTGATTTTCCTAAAACTTCATCTGGAGAATAGTTAGCAAATAAACATTTCGAAAATTTACTTTTTACTGTCGGCAATCCTTTCTCCATAATGTCCCCAAAATTTGCTGTCGTCACATCAAATTCGTTTAAATCAATTTTTTTATTAAGCGTCCCAACAATATATATTCTTTTTCTACTCTGTGCAAGTCCAAAATATTGTGAATCCAATACTTTCCAAGAAACTTGATAACTTAAAGACTCTAATTTATTGATAATGACCCTCAACGTATTCCCATTATCATGATTAACCAAGCCCTCAACATTTTCCAGCAAAAATGCTTTTACAGGATTATCTTCCATAATACGATCTCTCAATATACGTTCAATTTCAAAAAACAATGTTCCCCTCGTATCTGAAAAACCTAAGCCTTTCCCTGCCGAACTAAACGGTTGACATGGAAATCCTGCAAGCAGCACATCAAAATCAGGAATATCTTTTGTTTTAACCTGCGTAATATCCCCATATATTTTTTCATTTCCAAAATGATTTTGATACGCCTTAATTGCATATTTTTTAATTTCTGATGTAAACACACATTTTGTTTCGAACCCATTTTTTTTCATTGCCTGTTCAAAGCCCAAGCGTATTCCACCTAAACCAGCAAACAAATCTATCACTCGTATCGTCTTTTGCTTCATCTGTTGTTGTCTTGCTATCTCCATCATCAACAAGTTAACACATCTTTCAGAAAAAGAAGATCCTATACCGTAGTATTCTATTTCTTCTTTTTGTTCGTTTGTTAAATATACTTTATATCCATTCTTTCTATCACTTGCAGGAATAGCCTTTCTTCCTGCATGAGTTTGTTTTTCAGCCACCATGTAATCATCCTCCATTTCATGATTATATAGTATCATTTTTCCTTTAATTTTACAACCCTTAAAATTGCATTTTCAAGGAACCAATTCTCTATCTTTTCTTCAGTTTTCTCTCCACCTCCCCTTCCACATTCGCCTTAATCCCATTCACTCGTCTCACCCATTCCATCGGATTCTCC
>OJME01001970.1_pt1 | contig 15097 bp, 9 predicted proteins | sample 1597151 | NCBI WGS metagenome assembly OJME01 (sample SAMEA2452118, study PRJEB22498) | human gut metagenome | biome: human feces; feature: human gut; material: feces | place: Australia | collected 2012
AAGATACATTAGAATATCAATACGAATTACTAGAATATATAGATGAAATAGATATAACAGCTATATTAGAAGACCAAAAATCAAGTATAAAATTGAAAGTGCCAAAAAGAGATGAAGAAAACAACTTACAATATGAAAATGATGGAACAACAATTTTATATGAAGAAAAAGAAATTAATGATAACGAAGCCAACAAAATTATATTAAACAAATTAGGTGAACCAGATACTAAAGTAACAATAATAGTTACATCAGAAGATGGACAAACAAATAAGGAATATACAATAACAATAAAAAGACCATATGGAACAATAAAAGGAAAAATATTTACAGAACCTACAAGTTTTACAACAGAAAAGCATATAGCTGAAGTTTTAGCATATTTGGAATCAGATGTAGAAGAAAAAGTAAATTGGGAAACAGCAATAAATAATACAAAAAATGGCAAATCAGATGATTTAAATACAGTATTTAGAGGTGACAAAGAGAATTCTATAATAGGCATTGAAGAAAAAAATAAAATGAATACAAATGATGATGGAACTTTTGAAATGTATTTAATACCTGGAAAATACACTATACTAATAGATAAAGAAGGATATTTAGATCAGTACTATATAAATGTAAATATAGCAGATAAAGATGAAATAGATTTATCTTCATATGAAACATCTAATGTAATTACTTTAATACCAGGCGATATAAATAAGGATGGAACAATAGGAATTCTAGATAAAACGATTATGACAAAACAAAATGGAAAAACTAAAGCAAATTTAGAATTTAATCCATCAGCTGATTTGAATAATGATGATGTAATAAATATTACCGATAAAACAATACTTACAAAGAATAACAATTTAGTTAGAAAAATAATAAATCTTGAAGGAGAAAATTAATGTTAAAGAAAGAGAATATAAATAAAATTAAATTAAAGATTGTAGCAAGCTTAATTTTAATATCAATGTTTATTCAAACATTATCACCATTTAACAATATATCAAATGCCGCAAACACAGAGAATTTAGCACCTACGGATCAATATTTGGTTATGGTAGTAGATAATTCAGAAGATGCTCAATATGATTATGAAGATTATGGAATTGCACATATATCTCTAGTATTAAGAGGAAATTTGAATTTTAGTGGATTTGATGTTGCATTTAAATATGATTCAAGTGTTATGCAACCAACGTATAATGCGGGAACTAAAAGAAAACCAGATTATCAAGTAGCAACAACTATGGATGATTGGGATCCTACAATTTCAGCATGGGGCTCTTCTATTAGTGAAAATAATACATGGTTATTTGCAAGTGAAAATAAATTTAGAATAGAAGGAACAACAGCTGTAGATAAGAATCCTTCAATATTAGGAGAAGATGTAGTTATTGCAGATATGTACTTCTTATTAGAAGATGGTTATGATCTAACTAATATTCCAAGTACAGTTCTTGTACCACAAGCTGGAAACGGATTGGAAACAGGAATTGCATTAGTTTATGATACATATTATCTATTAACAAATGTAGGATATTATGGAACAGAAGGAACTGCACAAGCAGAAAAAGAAGTAGATACAATAAGTGTAAAAAATAATCCAACAAAAACAAATTATGAACATGGAGATACTATAGATTTAACAGGAGGTATAATAACTGTAAATTATACAGATAGTACATCTGAAGATATAGATATGACAGATCCAAAAGTTGGAATTACAACAGGAAACACAGCTGATATTAATACAAATTATGTAGGAATAAGTTATGATGGAAAACAAACATCATTTAATATAACTGTAACAGATCCTGTAGATACATTAATAGTAAATAAGCCAATGACTAAAACAGAATACAGTCATGGAGAAACACTAGACTTTTCTGGTTTGGAATTAAAAGCAACAAAAAGGAGTGGAGCAACACAAATACTAACATCATCAAGTAGTGATATTAGTATAAGTGAAAATACAGCAGATATAAATTCTAGTAACTTTACTGCTTTCCCAGATGATGGAACAGGAATAACAAAGGGAACACAAAAAATAACATTTTCATATAAGGGAAAAAGTGTAGATGGAACAATAGTAGTAAATGATACAGTAGATACAGTTGAATTAACAAATCAACCAACAAAACAAGTTTACAAATATGGAGAAAGCTTAGATTTGACAGGAACAAAATTAAAAATTAACTTTGGAAGCGGAAATACAAGCATAGTAAATCTTCCAGATGGAAATGCTGTAGTATCAGCATATTCTAGTACAACAATAGGAACTAAACAAAATTTAACAGTTGCATATGGAGGAAAAACAGCAGTAAAAACAATAGATGTAGAAGTTTACAATTACATAGATTCTGCAAGTATAACTCCACCAAATAAAGTAGAATATAGTTACAATACAGATTTAGACTTAACAGGTGCGAGTATGCAATTAATATGGAAAAACTCAAATGTAACAAGTGTAGCCATTACAGATTCTATGATAAGTGGATATAATAAAACAACTGAAGGAAAACAAACAATAACTGTGACTTATAATGTGGAATATGTACTTTCAGATGGAAATAAAATTTCAGATACAATTATAAAAACCTTTAAGGTAGATGTTGTAAATAATATATCTAAAATAGATATAACAGCACCAAGTAAAATACAATATAATCATGGAGAAAGTTTAGACTTAACAGGAGGAAATATTAAAGTTACATATGAAAATGGTACAGAAGAAACAAGAACAATGACAACTGCTATGATTACAGAATCTGATGGTTCAACTGTTAACATGAGCCCAGCAACATATGATAACACAAATAAAGTAAGTAAAACATTAAAAATAGAATATACAGAAGGTGGAAAAAGCCAAAGTATAAATTACCCAATAGAAATAATAAATACTTTAAAATATATAAGCATAAATGGAACACCTAAAACAAGTTACAATGTAAATGAAAGTATGGAAACAGGACTATCAATAACAGTTAATAGAGAAGTAGGAAGTGCAGAAACAATAACAGTAACAAGTGATATGGTAACAGGGTTTGATACAACAACAGAAGGAAGTAAAACAGCTACTATTTCATATACAGAAAATGGCGTTACAAAAACAACTAACTTAAATTACACAGTTGCCGATAGTGTAACAGGAATAACATTAAAAACAAAACCAAGTAAAACAGAATACAAATACCAAGAACCACTAGATATAACAGGAGGAAAGATAACAGTAAGTAAAGGAAGTGGAACTCAAGATATAGAAATAACAGAAGGAATGGTAAGCGGATATGATAAGACAACATTAGGAAAACAAACGATAACTATAACATATGGAGGACAAACAGTAACTTATGAAGTAACTGTTAAAGACTATGTAACAGGAATTACAGTAACTCCAAATACTGTAACAGGAAAATATAATGATGAATTATCAAAATTAATAAATGATGATAATATTACATATGCTGTAACATATGCAAAAACAGGAACAAAAACCCCAGTTGTTCTAGCAGAAAGCATGGTAACAGGATATAGTAAAACAAGTGTAGCAGAACAAAACTTAACAGTAACATATACAGACAATGATGCAGACAGTGCAACAAATGGACAAGCTTTCACAGCAACATTAAAAATAACATTAAATGATAATATTGAATCAATGGAAATATTATCTACACCAAAACAAAATTATAAATATGGAGAACCATTAGATATAACAGGTGGTACAATAGAAGTTGTAAAAAGTAGTGGAACTCAAATTATACCAATTACAGAAAGTATGGTAAAAGAATTAGACGGTTCTGAATTTGATAGTACAAAATTAGGAACAAGAAATTTAAATGTAACTTATGGAGGAATAACGAAAACATACGAAGTTACAGTTTCAGACTATGTTGTTGGAATAATACTAACACCACCAACAAAAACAAAATATCAATATGGAGAAAGTTTAGATTTAACAGAAGGAACTGTACAAAAAATAATGGCAAGTAATGCCGTAACTACAGCTGTAGCATTAACAGATAGTAGTGTAAATGTAAGTGCATTTAATCCTAATCAAATAGGTACACAAGTAATAAATGTTACATATGAAGGATTTACAAAGAACTTTGGAGTTATAGTTGAAGATAGTATTCAATCTATTGAAATAAAAACGAAACCAAAAGTAAGCTATAAATATGGTGAAGAATTAGATGTAACAGGTGGAGAAATAAACGTAATTCGCTCAAGTGGTGTAACCACAGTAGCAATTACAAAAAGTATGGTAAGTGGATATAATCCAGAAATTTTAGGAAATCAAGAATTGACAGTAACTTACGAGGGAAAACAGGCAAAATATACAGTTAATGTTCAAGATTATATTAAAGATATAGTTATAGTAAAACCAAATAAATTAATTTATAAACTAAATATTGTTGTAAAAGAAAAATTTATAAATTATAATAACGGTAAATGGATAAATTAGAAATCTATGAAGTATATATTAATAAATTTAATTAATGATTAACTTAACAGAATTCCGGTAACGTTACCGAAAACGTTTCTGTATGTAAATCTAAAATAATTAACAAATAAAAAGGAGGATTTTCTATGAATTTATCGCAAATATTAAGGTCAAAATGCAATAAAGATATTTCAACATGCACAAATGAAGAACTTTATTTTGTATTATTGGAAATAGTACAAGAGCTTGGGGAGCAAAAAGTAAAGAAAAAGCAAGATAAAAGGAAATTATATTACATATCAGCAGAATTTTTAATAGGAAAATTATTATCTAATAATCTTATAAATTTAGGAATATATGATGAAGTTAAAAAAATTTTAGCTGAGAATGGTAAGAATTTATCAGAGGTTGAAGAAGTAGAACCAGAACCATCTTTAGGTAATGGTGGTCTTGGGAGATTAGCTGCTTGTTTCTTAGATTCTATTGCAACTTTAGGGCTTCCAGGTGATGGAATAGGTTTAAATTATCATTTAGGACTATTTAAACAAGTGTTTAAAAATAATTTACAAACAGAAGAAATAAATGAATGGATAAATAATCAAAGTTGGTTAAATAAAACAGATATAACTTATGATATTGATTTCGGAGATTTTTCTTTAAAGTCTAGATTATATGATATATATGTTATAGGTTATAATAATGTGACTAACAAGCTTCATTTATTTGATGTGGAAACTGTTGATGAAGGGATTGTAAAAGAAGGAATTAAATTTGATAAAGAAAATGTTGAAAAAAATCTTACTTTATTCTTATATCCAGATGATAGTGATGAAAAAGGTCATCTTCTTAGAATATATCAACAGTACTTTATGGTAAGCAATGGAGCTAGATTTATATTAGATGAATGTATATCAAAGGGATGTAATTTACATGATTTACATGATTATGCAGTGATACAAATAAATGATACTCATCCTACTATGGTTATACCTGAACTTATACGTCTTTTAGTTGAAAAGGGTATTGAAATAGATGAGGCTATAGAAATTGTATCAAAAACATGTGCATATACTAATCATACCATATTAGCAGAAGCATTAGAGAAATGGCCTATAGCATATTTAGAAAAAGCAGTTCCTCAACTTGTACCAATTATAAAAATATTAGATGAAAAAGTAAGAGAAAAATATGATGATGAATCTTTCTACATAATAGATAAAAATAATAATGTTCATATGGCTCATATAGATATACATTATACATTTAGTGTAAATGGAGTTGCATCACTTCATACTGATATACTAAAAAATAATGAATTACATAATTTTTATGAGATATATCCAGAAAAATTCAATAATAAAACAAATGGGATAACTTTTAGAAGATGGTTAATGCACTGTAATCCAGAGCTAACAGAATTAATTGAAAGATTAATAGGTGATGAATTTAAACTTGATGCTGAAAAATTACAAGAGTTAACAAAATATATTGATGATAAAGAAGTTTTACAAAAATTATTAGATATTAAACGTGATAAAAAGATAGAACTTAAAAAATATCTTAAAAAGACTCAAAATATAGATATAGATGAAAATTCTATATTTGATATTCAAATAAAAAGATTGCATGAGTACAAAAGACAATATATGAATGCTTTATATGTTATTTATAAGTACTTACAAATTAAAAAAGGAAATACCCCAACAACACCGATAACAATTATTTTTGGAGCAAAAGCTGCCCCAGCTTATACAATAGCAAAGGATATAATACATCTAATATTATGCTTGCAACAACTTATAGATAATGATGAAGAGGTAAATAAATATCTAAAAGTTGTTATGGTAGAAAATTATAATGTTACAGCAGCAGAAAAATTAATACCAGCTTGCGATATATCTGAACAAATATCATTGGCATCAAAAGAAGCAAGTGGTACAGGAAATATGAAATTTATGTTAAATGGTGCTTTAACACTTGGAACAGAAGATGGTGCTAATGTTGAAATACATGAACTTGTTGGTGATGAAAATATATTCATATTCGGAGAAAGTAGTGAAACTGTAATTGAACATTATAAAAATGGTGACTATGATCCATTGGATTTCTATATAAAAGATAAAAATATTAAAGAAGTTGTGGACTTTATTGTTAGCGATGAAATTATGAACATAGGTTGTGAAGAAAATCTTATAAGATTATATAAAGAAATATTAAGAAAAGACTGGTTTATGGGTCTATTAGACTTTAAATCATATTGTAATAAAAAAGAGGAAGCATTTAAAGAATATGAAAATAGAGAAAGTTGGGCTAAAAAAGCATTGATTAATATAAGTAAAGCAGGATATTTCTCTTCTGATAGAACTATAGAAGAATATAATAAAGACATCTGGAAACTGAAGTAATGAGAAAAGTGGTTATATTACAAATGAATAATATGTATATATAACCACTTTTATATAAATTAAATAATATGACAGACTTTGTTGATTTTTTAAGCAAAGGGTGTTACTATTTTAGTACTAAGCAGGGAAAACGTTGCCGGAAACGTTACCGTTTTAACCCTGAGAGTATATTAAAAGTATATAAGGGGGAAATATCGCTATGAAATTTAAAAAGTATTTAACAATTGCTTTATCTGCAGTTATGGTAACTGCAGCACTAACTGGTTGTAGCTCATCATCAGATAAATCTTCAACAGATGATAAAGGTTCAGTTTACTATTTAAGCTTTAAACCAGAACAAGAAGACCAATGGAAAAAGGTTGCAAAAACTTATGAAGAAGAAACTGGTGTAAAAGTCAAAATAGTAACAGCAGCTAGTGGTAAATACGAGGAAACATTAAAATCTGAAATAGCAAAAGATGATGCACCTACATTATTCCAAATAAACGGACCTATTGGTTATCAAAATTGGAAAGAGTATACAGCTGATTTAAAAGACACTGAATTATATAAACATTTATTAAATCAAGATTTAGCTATAACTGAAGGTGATGGAGTATATGGTATACCTTACGTTGAAGAAGGTTACGGAATAATATACAATGAAGCGATAATGAATAAATATTTTAAATTAGATGGTGCAAAAGCAAAATCTATAGATGAAATAAATAACTTTGATAAATTAAAAGAAGTTGCAGAAGATATGCAATCTAAAAAAGATCAATTAGGTATAGATGGTGTATTTGCATCTACATCATTAACTCCAGGGGAAGATTGGAGATGGCAAACTCACTTAGCTAACCTTCCAATTTACTATGAATACAAAGATAAAGATGTAAAAGATTTAGATAAAATAGATTTTAAATACTCTGATCAATATAAAAATATATTTGATTTATATATAAATAATTCAACATGTAAACCTACTTTATTAGGAAGTAAAACAGTTACAGATTCAATGTCTGAATTTGCTCTTGGAAAATGCGCAATGGTTCAAAATGGTAACTGGGCATGGAGTCAAATATCAAAAGTTGATGGAAATACAGTTAAAGAAAATGAAATCAAATTTATGCCTATATATACAGGTGTAAAAGGTGAAGAAAAACAAGGTCTTTGTATAGGTACTGAAAACTACTTCTCTGTAAATAATAAAGCATCAGAAGCAGATCAAAAAGCTACTAAAGACTTTATAGACTGGCTATATACAAGTGATAAAGGTAAAGATTTAGTAACTAATGAATTAGGATTTATAAGTCCATTTGATACTTTTAGTGATGAAGAATCACCACAAGATCCTTTAGCTAAAGAAGTTATTAAATTCTTAGGTGATAAAGATTTATACAATGTAGATTGGAACTTCACTACTTTCCCAAGTCAAACATTTAAAGATGATTTTGGGGCAGCATTACTTCAATACTGTAATGGAAACATGAAATGGGATGAAGTTAAAAAATTAGTTATAAATGAATGGGCAAGTGAAAAAGAAGCATCAAAATAATTATAAAAAATAATAATTGTAAGTGATTATTTAAACTTAAATCAAATTAACTAAAAATAGTAAAGGCTTAGCCACGAATAACAGTATATTACCGTTAAATATGATTTAGGATTAAGTCCAAAGTCTATTAGTGTAAATACATTATTTATGGCTAATGCCTTTAAATTATATTAGGAGGTGTAATATGCAAAAGACATTAAAAAAATATTTTCCGGTATTTTTACTTCCAACAGTAATTGCATTTTGTATTGCTTTCATAATTCCTTTTGTTACAGGACTATATTTATCTTTTTGTGATTTTACTACTGTAAGTAATGCTAAATTTGTAGGATTTGCAAATTATATAAAGGCATTTTCATCAAGCCAAAGGTTTGGACAAGCATTTGGATTTACAACACTATTCACAATAATATCAATTATAACAGTAAATATTATAGCATTTACTTTAGCATATCTTTTAACTAGAAAAATAAAAGGGACTAATTTCTTTCGTACAGTATTTTTTATGCCAAACTTAATTGGTGGCATAGTATTAGGATATACATGGCAATCAATGATAAATGCCATATTAGCTAAGTATGGAACAACTTTAGTAGCAGATGCTAAATATGGATTTATAGGATTAATAATATTAATGAACTGGCAAATGATAGGCTACATGATGATTATATATATAGCAGGACTTCAAAATGTACCAACAGAATTAATAGAAGCGTCAAAAATAGATGGAGCTACAAAATGGCAAACATTAAGATATGTAACTATACCTATGGTTATGCCATCAATTACAATATGTTTATTCTTAACTTTATCTAATAGTTTCAAATTATACGATCAAAACCTAGCTTTAACAGCAGGAGCGCCTATGCATAAGACAGAAATGTTGGCTCTTAACATAGTAAACTCATTCTATGGAAGAAGTAATTTTGAAGGTGTTGGTCAAGCTAAAGCTGTTATGTTCTTTATAATAGTAGCATGTATTGCACTTAGCCAATTATATTACACTAGAAAGAGGGAGGTAGAGCAATAATGGAAAATGCAGTAGCTTATAAAAAACAAAATTCAAAAGTTGAAAGTACTGTGCAACGTAAAAAAAGAGCAAGTAATACTATTATTTTTATAATATTATGTGCTCTAGTAGTAGTATTTTTATATCCAATTATATTCATTGTAATTAACTCATTTAAGGGTAAATTCTTTATAAGTGAAAATCCTTTTGCACTACCAACAGCTCAGACTTTTTCAGGGCTTACAAATTATATTAGTGGATTAGAACGAACAGGATTTTTCAGTGCTATGGGATGGTCTTTCTTTATTACTATATTATCAGTAGCAGTAATAATATTTTTCACATCTATGACAGCTTACTATATAACTAGAGTAAAAAGTAAGGGCACAAATGTTTTATATTATTTATTTGTATTTTCTATGATAGTACCATTCCAAATGGTAATGTTTCCTATGGTAAAATTAGCAGATGTATTAAGTCTGAATAATCCATTAGGTATGGTAGCTTTATATTTAGGATTTGGAGCAGGTTTATCAGTGTTTATGTTTAGTGGTTTTATAAAATCTATACCACTTGAAATAGAAGAAGCTGCTATGATAGATGGTTGTAATCCTCTACAAACTTATTTCTATATAGTACTTCCAATATTAAAGCCAACTGCTATAACTGTTGCCATATTAAATGCAATGTGGATATGGAATGATTACCTATTACCATATTTAGTTATAGGTTTATCTACAAAATATAAAACAATTCCAGTAGTAATTCAAATGTTAGTTGGATCAAATGGAAATAGGGATATGGGAGCTATGATGGCTATGTTAGTATTAGCAATTATTCCAATAGTAGTTTTCTATTTAGCATGTCAAAAACACATTATTGAAGGTGTTGTTGCTGGAGCTGTAAAAGGATAATAAAAAGTATTATAGGAGGGACACCATGAGAAGAAGTGGGATGTTATTGCCTGTGGCAAGTTTACCTTCAAAATATGGTATAGGAACTTTTTCAAAAGAAGCTTATGATTTTATAGATATGTTACATGATGCAGGACAAAGTTTGTGGCAAATTCTGCCTTTGGGGCCTACAGGATATGGTGACTCTCCGTATCAATCATTTTCTACTTTTGCAGGTAATCCATATTTTATAGATTTGGATGAATTAGTGAAGGAAGGTATCTTATCACAAGAGGAATGTAATAGTTATGACTGGGGAAATAATGAAGAATATATAAACTATGAGAAGATATATTCCTCAAGATTTAAGATTCTATATAAAGCTTATAAAAGAAATGATATAGGAAATAATAAAAAATTTAATGCATTTTGTCACAAAAATAGATGGTGGTTAGATGATTATGCATTATATATGTCAATTAAAAATTTTTATGATGGAAAGTCATGGATTGAATGGGACAAAGATATAAGGGAAAGAAATGAAGATTCATTGTTAAATTATGAAAATAAATTAAGAGAAGAAGTTGAATTTTATAAGTATTTACAGTATTTATTTTATCAACAATGGCATAAATTAAAAGCTTATGCTAATAAAAAGGGAATATCTATTATAGGAGATATACCTATATATGTATCTCTTGATAGTGCTGATACATGGGCTAATCCTGAATTATTCCAACTAAATAAAGAATGTTTACCAAAAGCAGTAGCAGGTTGTCCGCCGGATAGTTTTTGCGAGACAGGTCAATTATGGGGTAATCCTTTATATGATTGGGAATATCATAAATTTACAGACTATAAATGGTGGATACAGAGAATAGAAAGTTCTTTTGATTTGTATGATATTGTTAGAATAGATCATTTTAGAGGTTTTGATGAGTATTACTCAATACCATACGGAGATAAAACAGCAATAAATGGAACTTGGGAAAAAGGTCCAGGCATGGAGTTATTTAAATATGTAAAAGATGCATTGGGGGAAGTAGATATTATAGCAGAAGACTTGGGATTCTTGACTGATAGTGTAAAAAAATTACTTGATGATACAGGATATCCAGGTATGAAAATTTTACAGTTTGCTTTTGACTCAAGAGAGGATAGTGATTACCTACCTCACAATTATAATAGAAATTGTGTTGTTTATACGGGAACACATGATAATAATACAATTTATGGATGGTACAAAGAAATAAATAAAGAAGATAAAAGAATGTCTATAAATTATATGAATAATAAATATACTCGTGATAATGCAATTCATTGGGATTTTATATGTTTAGCAATGAGAAGTGTTGCAGATACTTGTATAATACCGGTTCAAGATTATTTAGGATTAGGAAAAGAAGCTAGAATTAATGTACCGTCAACATTAGGTACAAATTGGACATGGAGAATGAGTAAAAAAGGCTTCTCAAAAAAAATGGTAAAGAAAATAAAGATGTTAACTAAATTATATGGAAGAATGTAAATTTAGAATCTATTATATGATAAACTGATATAGTTAGAGTACAGACAAAAAATGAAAGGATTGATTTAAATTGAAGACAATTACAATAAAAGATATAGCAAAAAAATGTGGTGTTGGAGTAAGCACTGTCTCAAGAGCTATTAACAATCATCCTGACATAAGTGAAGAAACAAGAAATATGATTATGGAAGTTATAAAAGAAAGTAATTTTGTTCCAAATAAAAGTGCAAGGAATCTAAAACTTCTAGATACTAAAACTATAGCAGTATTAATAAAGGGTATTGATAACCCATTTTTTCAAAATATGATAAAAGTTTTTGAAGAAGAAATACAAAGCAGAAAATATTCTTTTATATTACATAGAGTTGATACTAATCAAGATGAGGTAGAAGTGGCACTAGAGCTTATAAAAGAGAAAAGATTAAAAGGGATAGTGTTTTTAGGAGGAAATTTTGCACGACAAGGAGACAAGTTAAAAGAAATTGAAGTACCATTTATTCTAAGTACAATAGCTATGTCAGACAATGTAGATAAAAATCTATATTCTTCAGTATGTGTAGATGATAGAAAAGAAAGTGAAAAAGCAGTTAAGTTTTTATGTGATAAAGGACATAAGAAAATAGCAGTTTTAGCAGCAGGAAAAAGTGATCAAAGTATAAGTAAATTACGTATAGAGGGATATAGAAATGCTTTGAAAAGTAAAGGCATTGATATAAATGAAAAATTAATTAGACATACAAAAAATAATGAAAATATTCAAGTTATAGAAAATGGATATAAACTAATGAATGAACTTTTAGAATCTGGAGAAGAGTTTACAGCAGTTTATTCTATTTCTGATAGTATGGCAATAGGAGCATGTAAAGCAATATTAGATAGTGGAAAGAGAATTCCGCAGGACTATTCTGTAGTAGGATTTGATGGTTTAGATATAACATATTACTATAATCCTTCAATAACTACTATACGCCAACCTGTGGAAGCAATGGCAAGAGAAACTACTAAAATATTATTTGACTTAATTAATAATAAGGCTACAAATCAACATAAAGTATTTGAAGCTGAATTAGTTGAAAGGGAGTCAACTTTAAAATTAAGTAAGTAATTTTAGTATACTAAGAATATATTTAGGGGGAGTAAAAATGGCAAGTTTATCATTAGAAAACATAAGTAAAATATATCCAAATGGTTTTGAAGCTGTAAAAGATTTTAATTTAGAAATAGAAGATAAAGATTTTATAATATTTGTAGGTCCATCAGGTTGTGGAAAATCTACAACATTAAGAATGATAGCTGGACTTGAAGATATAAGTTTAGGAACTTTAAAAATAGATGACAAAGTGGTAAATGATGTAGAAGCTAAAGATAGGGATATAGCAATGGTATTCCAAAGTTATGCATTATATCCTCATTTAAGTGTATATGATAATATGGCATTTGGATTAAAATTAAAAAAGGTTCCAAAAGATGTAATAGATGAAAAAGTAAAATATGCAGCAAAGATATTAGACCTTGAAAAATTATTAGACCGTAAACCAAAAGCTCTATCAGGTGGTCAAAGACAAAGGGTTGCCATGGGAAGAGCTATAGTTCGTGAACCTAAAGTATTCTTAATGGATGAACCTCTATCAAATCTTGATGCAAAATTAAGAGTTCAAATGCGTACAGAAATATCTAAGTTACATGAAAGATTAGGAGCTACAATGATATATGTAACGCATGATCAAACTGAAGCTATGACTCTTGGAACTAAGATAGTAGTTATGAAAGATGGTATAGTACAACAAGTTGATACTCCTCAAAACTTATATAACTATCCTAAAAATAAATTTGTTGCAGGATTTATAGGATCTCCACAAATGAATTTTATAGATACTACAGTTTGTAAAAAAGGTGATAAAGTTACATTAAAAGTTGGAAATTATGAATTAGAATTACCAGAAGCTAAAGGTAAAGTATTAGTTGACTCTGGATATGTAGGCAAAGAAGTATCTATGGGAATAAGACCTGAAGATGTATATGATTTAAGTGAATCAGACAAAGCATCTTCAGGACTAGAAATAGAATCTACTATAAATGTATATGAATTACTTGGATCAGAAGTTTATTTATACTTTAATATTGATAAATTTTCATTAACTGCAAGAGTAAATCCAAATACTCCATCTAGAGTGGGGGATAATGTGAAGTTTAAGTTTGATATGAATAAAGTTCACATATTTGATAATAAAACAGGTTTAGTAATAACAAATTAATAAAAATATAAATAAAACTGCTATAATTATAATCATAGCAGTTTTATTTAATATATTTAAAAAATGGGGTATATTTTATGGATAATTTATTTAGATATGATAATAAATTTTTTGAAGCTTTAGGGAAGATAAGTAATATAGTTATATTGAATTTATTGTGTATACTATCATGCTTGCCAATTATAACTATAGGTGCATCAGCTACAGCTACATACTTTATTGCTATGCAGATTGTAAAGGATGAAGAATCTTATATAATAAAAGAGTTTATAAAAAGATTTAAAGAAAATTTTATAATTAGTACAAAAATATGGATTATTATGATGATAATAGGTGGAGTGTTATGTTTTGATTTTTATATATCTAAATTAATTATCAATGAATATATGAGAATTATTTTACAGTTTATACTATTAATGATAAGTATAATCTTTGCGTTTTCAATTACGTATGTATTTCCAATAGCATCTAAGTTTGAGAATACAGTAAAAAATACAATGATAAATTCAATTCTTATATCTATTCAACATTTACCACATACTATAGTGATGACATTAGTCAATTTAAGTCCAATAATATTAATTTTTATGTTAAGTGATTATTGGGGGCAGATATTATTTTTCTATACCGTAATTGGATTTGCAATTATAGCTTATATAAATTCAATATTTTTTAATAAAATTTTTAAACAATATATTAATTAAAGTAAAAGGGGTTGTCTCAAAATGATTTTAAAATCAGAAAAAGAGGCAACTCTTTTTTATTTTATTGTGTCCTTGACAAAGGGTCCACTTTACTATTTTGTTGAATTTTATTATGAAGTTTATTTAAATTATAAGCAAGAGCTAAAAGTAAAAACTCTACTTTTACATTTTTCTTACTTTTAGTTAAAAATCTTCTAAAGTTATGATTTTCTTTTATTACTACAAATGCACCTTAAACTTGTATAGATCTACTCATTCTAGATAAAATAGCAAACTCACTTGTTATATTATCTTGTGATTGTTTTCTTTTTGTTATAAATACAGG
>OJME01001981.1_pt1 | contig 15024 bp, 13 predicted proteins | sample 1597151 | NCBI WGS metagenome assembly OJME01 (sample SAMEA2452118, study PRJEB22498) | human gut metagenome | biome: human feces; feature: human gut; material: feces | place: Australia | collected 2012
TTAAGAGGGGTATTTTCAATGTAGGAATATATGAATTTTTTATAAAATTTTATAATTTTCATATAAAGTTTATTTGTAGATTCTTATAAAAAAATCATATTATTTTTGAATAAATCTACATTTTTTACCAATTATTATTTTTAATGCTCTATAATATAAATTAGAAACATTTATTTTTAGTGATTTTTAGAAAAGGAGGCCAAAATGTATATCAGCATTAATGAAATATTAGACAATTTTTTTAAATTCACTTCAAGATACAAAATATCATTTGATAGTGAAATAGTAAATTTTAAGTTTTCAACTAAAAATCTTAAAGATTATAGCCCATATTGTTTATATATTTTTAGGGCTAATAAACTTCCAAATGAAATTTTTAATTATGATAAAATAAATTTTTTGATAATAGGCGAGCCAGAAGATTTGCCTTACTTAAACAACTGCAACTATATTATCTTAGAAGAAAAATCTATTTCTATATTTGATATAATAACAATAATTCAAAGTCTATTAAATTTTGATGATGCCCTTTCATCTTTCAAGGAAAAACTATTTTTCAGTATTGAAGATGATCTATCTATCAATAATATGATTTCTATAGCTTTTGAGTATTTAAACAACCCTATAATGGTGCTAAATTCTAAATATGAAACTTGTTATTTTGAACTTGGAAAAACTATTTTAAATGAGCCAGTTTGGGAATTTCAATTAAAAAACAATCGTCCCCATCCTGAATATTCATTAAAATACAATAAAAGTAGAGAAAATCGACTTATAGCAGAATCTAGCTATAATCATGTTATTACTTTCTTTGAAGGTCTTATGAATCATAGGGAAATTGCAATCCCAATAAAACATATTGATTTTTCAATTGGGCGTATATGTGTGTTGGAAGTCAATCGAGATATTACTCAAAGTGATATACATATTCTCAAGACTCTGGCAAAAATGATGTATCCTCTTATGATTTCTGATAAAAAATTTCTAAACTTAGAAACATCCAGATTTGATTATGTTTTGAGCGACTTAATGAATAATCCAAAGCCAAACATGTTACTTATGAGAAAAAAATTATCCAACTTTAAATTCGACTTAGATTCAAATATGTACCTTCTTTGTCTGTGTGATTTGGATAATATAAATTCAAAATCTAAGGTAAACTATGTCAAACAAATGGTTCAAGGCATATTTGAAAAACACTATGTATTTGTATTTGATAAAAACATTATTGTTCTTTATAACAATAAAAATTCATTTGATTATTTTAAGAAATGCAAAGAATACGAAGAGTTTCTCGAATTTATAAAAAACTACACATTGTCAGTTGGTGTAAGCAAATTATTTGATGGGATTTCTGGAATAAGAAATGCTTATTTTGAATCATTGTCAGCCATAAATTTTGCAAATCGTCTTAATTGTATTTATAGCAAAGAACCCTCTATAAATTTTTATGATGATTATGTTTTGCATGACTTAGTTTACGATTTTGTGGCTAAGAAAAAACTTCACTATATCTTGGATTCAACAATAATAAACCTTTTAGCTGATAATAATACAAATTTAATTTCAACAGTTAAATGCTATTTAGATTGTGGAGAAAATCTAAACTTCATATCAGATAAGCTTGGAATTCACTATAATACATTAAAATATAGAATAAATAAATTGAAAACTAAATACTTTATCGATTTGAAAAATCCGGATTCATTAGTAAAATTAAAACTTGCAATTATTGCATTAGAAATATCAAAGGGGTATGACTTAGATCTTGGTTTAAACTAAAAGGGGGTAAAATATGTCTGTAACATTTAACGAAATATCTACTAAATTAGCTTCAAAAAATCCTATAGTTATAATGCGAAAAAACATAAATATTTCAAACTACTATTATATAGAAGATAATTTCGACAAACTTAATTCCTACAGTCTTTACATATGTAAATTGTCTAATTTTCCAAAAGAATTTAAGACTGATAAAATCATTAATTTCTTGATAATTGTAGACATTAATATAAAATATGACTTATTTCAACTAAAAAACTGCAATATTTTAATTTTAGAAGATAATAAAATAAATCTTTATAAATTACTAGAAAATTTGCAGGATATTATCAATGTAAATGCCGATATAATCGCCTCTTCAAATAGCATTATCGACGCAATATCTCAAAATGAATGTATTGGTGATATTATAAAAATAATTTATAATTATCTCCAAAATCCAATTATAATCTCTAATTCTGCAAATTACCTTTGTTATCATGACGGAGATAATTTAACTAATGATGATACAATTTGGGACGATTATATAAAATATAGTTATCCAGATCCATATTATCTAGAAAAAATTTATTATGATATTAAATTTGGACAATCTATATCATCAAAAAGCGATTCACATATTATAGATTATTTGGACATAATGGAACACAGAGTTTTAACTTGTCCAATAAAGATAAATAATTTAAATATAGCTTATATCTATGTCTTGGAGTCAAATAAACCATTTACTAAAGAAGACATGCGTGTACTAAACATTTTGGGCAAAATACTAGCCCCTTCAATAATAAACGACACTCGTTTTACTTATTGTGAAAATACTCAGATAGACTCGATTTTTTATTATTTATTATCATGTGATAATACACAACCTCACTTTCTTGAAAAGACATGTGAAATACTAAATTTAGAAGTCTATTCAAACTTCTTTTTGCTAAATATTAATTTTTCAAAAGAAGAAATGAAAATAGAAAAATTAAAAGAACTTTATGACTTAATAAAATCTGTATTTTTCAACCAATTTGTATTTATATATAAAAATCAAATATGCATACTATATATCACAAGAGATGATAACCCTAACAAGTTTAAAATATACTCTAAATATTTTTTAGACATATGTGAAAAATACAATCTATCTGTTGGAATTAGCGACATATTCTTCAACTTGCACGATATAAAAATTGCATATAAGCAAACACTAAAAGCACTCGATTACTCTACTATATCAGCAGATAAAAATCATATCAACTATTACTCTGATTTTATGCTGACAGATTTGGTCTATGAGTTTTTGATAAATGAAAATACGGATAATATTATCGACTTGAACTTTAAAGAATTTATAAACTCTGCATCAGAGGAATATCTTGAAATGATGAAGTTGTTCGTCGATAATAACGGTAATATCAAAAAAACTGCCGATGAACTGCATGTTCATTATAATACTTTGAAATATCGATTGAGTAAGATTAGAGATGAGTATTGCATTGATTTTGAGGATTTGAATTATATTATTAAGCTGAAGTTGTCTTATATTGCTTTGGATTTTATTTCGAATACATAATTTTTTGAAATTTATTATATTCCTAGCAAATAATATAAAAAATATTTGCTAGGAATAATTTTTATAAATCATACATTAAATCATTATTCTTTAATATATACTCCAACATTTTTACTATCAATTTCAAATTCTCTAAGTAATTTTTTTATTATATTCATAATATTATTTGCACTCAAATTTATTTCCATAAACAACTCTACATTATCTAAATAATATGGGGCTCTTAATTTTCCTTCTTCACTAGAAAAATACGGTCTTTTTCTTCCTTTTATCTTTTCTGATATAGTTTTAAACTTTTTACTATCTTTATTAATTAAATAATTGCAAACTTCTATATGTACTTCTTTCCATGAAGATACATCTATTCTATCTTCATCAATTTTTATGTAAATAGGAGTTTTTCCCGTAAAATCAGAATTTATACTTTGATATTTACCTTCATTAATACCCGTATCTTCATCATCAATTTGATCATTACTAGAATTATCATCATCTATGTATTTAATTTCATTAATTATTTCATTTAACTTATCTTGAGATAGTACTTTGTCTAATCCATTATGTACTATCTGATTTATCTTTATACTATCAAGTACTACATGTACAAATTCTTTAAAATTTTTATTTATATTAAACAATTTATTCATTGTTTCACCATCTAACACATCTTTTCTTCTAGATGGAAATAAAACTTCACTTGCTTCTATTTCAGTTAAATTTAATTTAATAACCCCTATATTAAAAGCACTTGATAATCTATTTATTTCTTGCATTAATTCTTGATTATCTGTATCTATATCTACTCCTACTAAATATCCTTCATTTGCCCAACTTGAATTTGATACAGCTTGAAAGAATTGTTCCCTTAAAGTTTCCAATGTTATAGATTTTTTCAACTCAAATGAATATATTATAGCTCTATTCATAGAGAAATTCCCACATAACTCTAGTACTTTTTCACTCCAGTTTTTTACTGGTAAATCAAATCCTACTATATCTGGGTGTAACCATTCACTTTTTCTTTTCCCACTTTTAGTAGATACCTCATGAAATATAGTTTTAGTATATATATTCATTTTTTTAGCAAGATAGCTAACTAAAAATGGATGTAATTCTCTTTCATGTATATTCTTTAAATCTATTTGTTCTTCCGCCATAATCTACCTCTTTTATTAGTCTTTATATATTCTATTTTATCATACTATACATGCATTCAATAAATTATCTTATTTAATTTCTTTTTTTAAAAATATATTAAACTGTTCTTTTGTATTATTACCATATCCATACTCCTTATGAAATAACTTATGACATTTATCACATAAAACTACACCATTATCTACATCAAATCTTTTTTCTATGCACCAATTATATCCTTCTAAATGATGTGCTACTAAATTTCCTCCACGCTTTCCACAACATTTACAAGTATAATCATATTTCTCAAATACCATTCTAACCCACATTGTATTTTCTCGTATTTTTCTATCCTTTTGACGTTGTTCTCTTGTTTTATTTGGATTCCAACTTGGATTATTTTCTCCTCTTATTTCTGGTCTTTCCTTTCCATACATTGGATTATTTTTTCCAGAATAATATTTTGACCATCCTTTATTTGCACATTCTTTACTACAATAGTTATGGTTGGCGATTTCTATTTCATATCTATTTCTAGTTACATCTACTCCACAAATTTCACATTTAACTGTTAATTTATCATATCTTGCACTATTCTTTCCACTATATTTCAAACTATATCCCTTATTTTTACAATCATCTGAACAATAAAAATCTTTATAATTCTCTTTTCTATAATTATTTACCTTCTTTTCTCTTCCACATATTGAACAATTTACAATTACCTTTTTTTCTATATGTTGTGGTTTACATTCTGGCCTACAATATTTTGCATTCTTATAAATACTTTCAAATGTACTATTACATGTTAAACATGTTCTTTTATACTTTTTTCTTCTTGCCTTTCTACATATCTTACATGTGCCCACATATCCATCAGAACATGATTTATTCTTTTCAAAATCTGTAATATGCTTAGATTTTTTGCATACATTACAAATTTTGCTTATGTCTGGTATATCCTCTATTTCCTTTTCTATTATTCCAAATTCAATAAAATATTTTTCAAGTTTTGAATTAGTTAGATTATCAATTCTAATATATTCACTAGCATTTATATTATTATACGAAAATAGTATAAATGTTTCACTTCTACTATTTCTCTTTAAATCTTCAACTTTTAAAAGATAACTATTTTTAAATTCTTTGAGATATACTTCAACTTCTTTAACTAAATCCCATTTAATTCTTTTCCCTAATTTAGGCAATAATTCCTTATTAATAATAAAATTATACATACATTTTTTTGCCATCATCATTCCCCCTATCACCTCTATATTTAACTATAGTATTTTTATATAGTCAATGTATAATTAGCAGTAAATATCAACAAAAAACACCCCCAATTACCCAATACAGATTTCTCCATATCTCATAATCAGAGGTGTTATATTCTCACATTTTAAATTCTAAAACGTCAAAATTCCTAACTTCCAATAACTATTCAGTTATTTCCCAGTTATGGTACACGTTTTGAACATCATCATCTTCTTCAAGTAAGTCTATTAATTTTTCCATAGATTTTACTTGACCTTCGTTATCTAAAACTGTAGTAGTTTGTGGTATTAATTTTATATCAGCAGATACGAATTCATATCCTTTTTCAACTAATGCATCTCTAACTGCATTGAAATCTTCTGGAGCTGTTACAACTTCGAATCCATCTTCTTCTGTTATTATATCATCTGCTCCAGCTTCTAAAGCGTCGTCCATTAATTGTTCTTCGCTTACGTTTTCAGCAGCTATTAATATTTGTCCTTTTCTATCGAACATGAAACCAACGCATCCAGTAGTTCCTAAGTTACCACCGTTTTTGTCGAAGTAATATCTTATGTTACCAGCAGTTCTGTTTTTGTTATCAGTTAAAGTTTCAACTATAACAGCAACACCACCTGGTCCATATCCTTCGTAAGTGTTTGAGAAGTAATCTTCTCCACCGCCAGCTCCAGCACCTTTGTCTATTGCTCTTTTGATGTTGTCATTTGGCATATTGTCAGCTTTAGCTTTATCTATAGCAGTTTTTAAAGCTGCATTGTATTCTGGATCTGCTCCACCTTCTTTAGCTGCAACAGTTATAGCTCTTGCATGTTTAGTGAATACTGATGCTCTTTTAGCATCTTGTTTACCTTTTCTATTTATAATATTACCTATACGACCCATAATTTCACTCCTTAACTTTAATTTCGTTCATTTATAGATTTAGTCAAAATCTATTGCCACAGTAAATTTTAGCATAAAACTCCGATTTAGTAAATTAGAATATTGGAGGTTTTGCTGCAGTGTGTCTTTTATGTTCACTGATTCTATGTAATCTATCTATAATATCTAAGTCCTTTTGAGGAACTTCATCTCTTTTGCCTAATACAACCTTATCTATCATGTTGTATGTTGTTCCCATTTCGTTTTCATCTGTTTGGCCTTCCCATAAACCTGCTGATGGCGCTCTGTTTATTACATCTTCGTGTACACCTAATGCCCTAGCCCAATCGTAAACTTCTGCTTTTGTAAGGTTTGCTATTGGAACTAAATCAACCCCACCATCACCGTATTTTGTGAAATATCCAGTGTGTATTTCTGCTGCGTTATCTGTTCCAACAACTAAGTATCCTAAGTTGTTTGCAACTGTGTAAACAGAACACATTCTAACTCTTGCTCTTAAGTTAGAGTCAGCTGCTCTAAATCCTGTTTCACTGTATAAATCTTTTTCTTTAAGTGCTGATGTTACAGAGTTTAATATCATTTCTTGTGGCTTAGTTAAATCTAAGTCGATATAATCTATTCCACATCCATTTATAACTTTAAGTGCATCTTCTCTGTCTTTTGGATTGCTGTTTATGCTCATAATTACTCCTATTGAGTTTTCAGGAAATGCTTTTTTAATAAGGTAGCAAACTACCGCTGAATCTATACCCCCAGAAACTCCTACAACTAATCCTTTGCATCCAGCTTCTTTAACTTTTTCTCTAAGCCAATCTACTGTCTTATCTATTTTTTGATTTATTTCCATTTAATTTTCCCCTTTCATATAAAAATCTATACTTATAATACCACATTTATTTCAAAATTAATTTATTATTTTCACATCTATACATAGTTTTATCAAAATCACAAATAATAATACAAGGTAGGTGAAGATATGAAAAATCCATTTAATATTAAAAATTCTATAATTGGCGCTTTTACTGGTTTTGTAAATGGACTTTTTGGCTCCGGTGGAGGGACTCTTTTAGTGCCTATTTTAAACAACATACTAAAAGTAGAAGAACACAAATCCCACGCAACAGCTTTAGCAATAATAATATTTTTAACAGTAACAAGTTCTGTAATATACGTATCAAGAGGAACTTACGACATTAAATTAACTATACAAGCCGCTATCGGCAGTATAATCGGCGGGATAATTGGAGCAAAATTACTGAGCAAAGTAACAGGAAAATTTCTAAGAATTTCTTTTGGAATCGTAATGATAATTTCTGCAATCAGAATGATTTTTTATTAATTAGGAGGAATTATGTTAATTGGAATAATAGGCTTTTTTGCCGGAATAATAGGCGGAATGGGAATGGGCGGTGGAACAATTCTAATCCCCGCATTAATACTATTCTCAAGTATAGACCCCAAAATCGCCCAAAGTACAAACCTACTATCCTCAATCCCAATGACGATAGTAGCCCTTGCAATACATATAAAAAAGAAAAACGTTGATTTTGACCTTGTACTTCCAATCGTCTTATTCGGTATAGTCGGCGCATTTTTTGGCTCAACATTAGCTGAATATTTGCCCTCTGAACTATTAAGAAAATTCTTTGGAGTATTTTTATTAATCATAGGTATCTTCGAAATACAAAAAGGATATATGCATAAAGGAAAAAAATAAGCCTAAACTACTAAGTCTCATAGTCTAGGCTTTTTCTTATATTCTAACTTTTTTGTTCTAATCTACTTATCATAAAGAAATCTTTTATTGCGTTATCGTAATCTCCTATTCTACAATATGCATCGCCTCGTTTTTCATAAGCTCTTATGTCTGACGGACAACCTTCTATCGCAACAGAAAAATCATCTATCGCTTCTTTATATTGTTTAAGATTGTAATATGCAAGTCCTCTATAATAGTAATTTCCTAATTTAGTATTATCTAATTCGATTGCCTTGTTAAAATCAAGTATCGCTTCATTATATTCTTCTAAATCTAAATTTGCTGCTCCTCTTCCCATATAAACTATGTAGCTATCATAACCATGTTCTATAGATCTAGTGTAGTCGTCTTTTGCTTTTTTAAAATTACCTGTTAGAGAATATTCTTTTCCTCTGTTGCAATAAGATTTTCCTACTTTATATCCCATTTTAATTGCTTTTGAGAAATCACGAATTACTTTTGTGTGATTTTCCATTCGTCCATATGCAAGAGCTCTGTTGTAATATGCTTCTCCATTTTTAGGATTTAGTCCAATAACTTTGTCTAAATCTTTTATAGCTTTTCGCAAATCATCTTGTTTTAAGTAAGCTACTGAACGATTAAAGTAACTTTCTTCATAATTTGGATCTATTTCTATAGATTTATTGTAATATTCGATAGCATTGTTCATTTGGTTCATTTGGCAATAACAATCAGCCATTCCCAAATAACCTTCTTTCATATGTGGAGCCAAGTTTACAAATGCTTTGTAATCTAGTAGAGCATCTTTATATCTTTTCATTAAATAGAAGATTCCCGCTCTTTCATATAATAATCTTTCATCGTATTTTTCAAGATTTATAGCATTTGTAAAGTCTTTTAATGCTTCTTTGTATCTTCCTAAATACGCTAAAATTCTACCTCTGTTATAATAAGCACTGACATCATTTTCGTCTAATTCCAATGCTTTTCTATAACTTTCCATAGCTTTATCATATTCTTTTAGGTTACTATAAGATACTCCCAGATTATAATAAGCCACTTCATAATTTGGATCTATTTGTAATGCTTTTTCATAATTTTTTATTGCTAAATCATTGTCACCTAATCTACTATAACAAACACCTTTTCCTCTATATGCTTCTTTATAGTTTTTGTCTAATTGAATAACTTTTTCAAAATCTTTTATAGCTGAATAAAATTTCTCGAATTTTATATAGAAATCGCCACGATAGTAATACCCATCGGCACAGTCATCATATTTTTCGATAATTTTATTTACATAAGCCATTTTTTCATTTATTTCAAACTCCATATTAGCATGATTTAACATATCTTGTATGAAAGTTTTTCTTTCTAAATCCTCTTGTAATTTATTTAAAGTATTTATGGTATTAGTAATATCTACATCCCCAGCTTTTGATATTTTAAATAGATTAAATACCATAAAAACCATAAAGCCATACATAAAGCAGAATATTATTATCTCTTCATTTTTTGATAAATTTAAAGTTACTATAGCTAAGAATAAAATTCCTATTATAGCTAAAGAGATTCCTATCTGTTTTGTTATTTTGTTTTTTTCACTTTTCATTATGACTTCCCCCTTCAATAAATTTATTTATTAAAGAAATACTATCTAAAGAATAATTTGACCGTCTTTCTCAGATAAATAAAAACTTTCACTTTCGCTTAACTCTGCAGTCCCACTTGTTATATCTGTCATTTTTGATTTAAGCGATTGTACGTCTTCTTCTCTTGAATAAACTATAATTTGAACTTTATCCGTATATAAAGTGTCCTTTATAGTGTAGCCCATGTTCATTATTTCATTTTGGACTTTGCCTATTTGATTGTAGTCTATAGTTATACCTACTTCTTTATATTTTACCTTCTCTATAATTTGTGCGGCTTCAATACCTACTTTGGCTCCTTTTGTATATGCTCTAACAAGTCCGCCTGCCCCTAGTTTGATGCCTCCAAAATATCTAGTTACAACAACTACTACATCTCTTAAGTCTTCTTTTTTTATAACTTCTAATGTTGGAATTCCTGCTGTTCCTTGTGGTTCTCCATCATCGCTATAACGTTGGATATTCATTGTTTCACCAACAGTATACGCCCAGACATTATGAGTAGCGTCTTTGTGCTTTTTCTTTATTTCGTTTATAAATTCCACAGCTTCTTCTTCAGATTTTATAGGTTTTGCATATCCTATAAACGTCGATTTCTCTACGATATATTCATCTGAGCCAAAACTATGTAATGTTTTATATGTCTTCATAGTGCCTCTCCCCCTGCCGTTAAATATTTTAAAGCTAAAATTGCTTCGTTATATGCCCTGATGACATATTCTTTTTCATTGAGTTTTTTGTGTTCTATAAGCCTTTGCAAAATCTCGACAGTCTTATCATCTCCCACTTTTGCTAAAGCCTTAGCACAGTATTGTCTAGTTTGGGGATTTGAATCATATAATCCTTTTTCCAAAACAAATTTGCTCTTTGGAGAAGATATTTTCCTTATAGCTGAATAAGTTATCCTTCTTATATCTGAATGTCTGTGATTTGTAAGAGGATGAAGTATTTTTAAGAATCTGTCATCCTTAAACTCTCCAGTTGCCCAAATTAAAACAATTAAATCATCTGCATTTTTTTCTTTAAGTATTCTTTTGTATAATTCTCTTTTAAAATTTAGTTCTTTTTCTTTATCAAGACTTAACTCTTCTATAAATTCAAGTCGTGCATCTTTTCCCAATTCCAAAAATTTATCCAATACGTCTTTTGAAGACTCTACTTTTGCTTTATTTACAGATTTTATATCTAATTTTGCTCTAATCAGATGATCATTTACCTCTGTAACTGATATATTTCTAATTTTGCTAATTTGCGACACTGTCTTTGATTCAGTATAAAGAAGATATGTAATAAAATAGTCATCTAAGTTGTCGATATTGTTCCAGCTTATATCCATTTTTATTCCTCTATTATATATTCTTTATATACATTATAGTCTTCTTCGTCTAAACTTACCTCAAGTTGTGTCCCATTTTCTACATATTCGAAAGAATCTACATTATATTTTTCTTTAATTCTACTGAATATATTTCCTTTGTCATATGGAAGTAATAATTTAACTTGATAAGTGTCTTCCATTAAAGCATTTTCTATCATTTTTAAAAGGATATCCATATTTATACCCTTTTTGGCAGAAATATAAATTCTGTCTTCTCTATTTCTTGGATAAATGTCTAATTCTAGTCTATCTATTTTGTTGTAAACTATTATAGTTTTCTTATCATCTGCACCTAATTCTTTTAATACAGATTCAGTAGTTTGTTTTTGAAGTTCGAAACTGCTGTTTGTCGCATCTATAACATGTAGTATTAAGTCTGCGTATTTAACTTCTTCTAATGTTGCTTTGAATGCTTCGACTAAGTCATGTGGTAACTTACTTACGAAACCAACTGTATCTACTACTAAAAAGTCTCTTTTGTTTGGTAATGTAGCTTTTCTTAAAGTTACATCAAGAGTTGCGAAAAGCATGTCCTTTACGAAAACTTCTTTTTCTGTTTCATAATCTTTGTGTGTCTTTATTAATTCGTTTAATAAAGTAGATTTTCCTGCATTTGTGTATCCAACTAATGCAACTATTGGTATATTTGATTTTAAACGTTGAACTCTTTGAGTTTCCCTATTTTGTTTAACTTCTCTAAGTTCTTTTCTTATGTCTGCTGCTCTATTTAATATATGTCTTTTATCTACTTCAAGTTTTTGTTCCCCAGGACCTCTAGTACCTATACCAGCCCCAGTTCTACTCATTTGTCCACCCATTCCGTAAAGTCTTGGTAATCTATATTTTAATTGAGCAAGCTCAACTTGTAATTTACCTTCTTTACTTAATGCTCTTTGTGCAAATATGTCTAATATTAAAGCTGTTCTGTCTATTACTTTTAGTCCAGTAACATCTTCTATATTTCTCATATGTGCTCCTGATAATTCGTCATTAAATACGATCATAGTTGCACCAAGCATGTGGCAGTAATCTCTTATTTCTTCAACTTTTCCTTTTCCTATGAAATAAGCTGCATCTCTAGCTGGTTTATTTTGAATTACAGATGCTAAAACTTCTGCTCCAGCTGCTTTTACTAGCTCTTTAAGTTCTGCCATAGATTCATTTATATCAATATCATCGATTTTCTTTACATTAGTTGTTATATTTAAGCCCACTAAAACGGCCTTTTCTTGTAATTGTTCTTCCACAAAATCACCTCTTTACATTAATCGTTGTCAATTCATTTATTTGCCTATGTTTTACCTTATTATATATTTTGACTTTTATAAAGGATTTCATTCTTTTATATATGTAATTTTCTATTTTTTACTGCAAATAACATGTTTTAGATAAATATTCTTAATAATTATATCATTAAACTATCATTTTTTTATGTATTTTTTTGATATTATAATTTAAATCACAAAAGGAGGTGATTTAACCTCACCCCCTCCATAAATTTTAGATACTTATTATTTTAATTTTATAAGTTCTAAATATTTTTTGCTGTTAACACTTCCGTTATGCTCTGCTTTTTCTAGTAATTCAATTGCTTTATCTACATCTTTTTCAATTAATCTACCTCTATATAATTCAAATCCTAGTTTTTCTAGATATAGTGGATTTCCTTCTGCTGCTTTTTCTTTATATATGTTAATTAGCTTATCTACGCATCTTTCATCTTCGTCATCAAGTAGTTTTTCATACTCAACAACAGCTTCGTCTATTTTGCCTTCTTTATAATATCTTTCTCCTAATACATAGCTAGCTTCTATTTCGCCTTCATCTGATAAAAGTTTTAATACATTTGAACTAAATCCTTTATATATTGATTCTTTTGCTGAATCTGTATCTCTATATGTATCTATTACATTTTCTATAAAGTCTGACATAACCTCTTCTAGATTTCCACCTAAAATTGCTTCCATAGCTGTGTTTGATGATTCTTTCATCATTTTTAATTTTTCAGGTGATATTTGCATATTTGGTTGAACTGTTCCAATTTGTTCAACTTTTTCATCTATTGAATCTATCATCTTTTGTTGTTTTTCTAATGCTGTGTTTACACGCTCCATTATATTTTCATATTGTTCATCTAATTTTTTAATTAGTTCCCTTTCAATAAATGTGTCAATTCTCTTATTAAAAGAAGTTATCTTTTTATCTAAATCTCTTACATTATTTGATATCGTATTGAAACTGATTGTATTACTATTTTTCATAACAGAGTGTATTTCTCCCCCAAATTTTGAAACAGTTTCAATAAGTTCGTCCATTTTTGATAAATCGCCTTCTATTGTCTGCAGCTCTTTTATCATGTGATTTACCTTCTGTTTATATGTACTTAGTTCATCTATCTTCTTCTTGGTCAAATCAATATCTTTTAATGACTGTAACCTTGTAATCGATTTGTTAAACTCATTTATACTCCCCTCTAAACCATTTAAAGTTTCACATATCTGCTCACTATTTCTATTAAAATTATCTATTGAATCTACTATCCCCTTTGTATTAAGTTCCTTATTCGCCATATCGTTCACCTATCTCCCATTCATCTTTTTATTTATATCCCCGAGTAATTGATTTACATTTTTTATTTTTAATCCAATATTTGAAGACAATTTATTTGTTTTCTTTATTTTATTTTTTAAGATATTGTGTAATTTATCAAATCTATATCCGTAATTATCGAATAAATCGCTGAAATTTATTCCTTGTTTATCTAAACATTTGTAAAACTCTCTTAATTGTTTTTCATAAGATAAATTATTCATATATAAATACATAATTGCGTATTTTTCAAAGTTATATGCTTTTTCGTAATAAGTTTGTGCAAGTTTGTATTCTCCTATATGGAATAATTCATCTCCCTTTTCATCGTATTTTCCTTCTTGTTCAAATAAATCACATATTTTTGCTAAATTATTCGAATTTGGTTCAACACTTCGAGTAAAGTAGTTCTTAGCTTGTGCATATTCTTCATCATAGAAGAATTTCATACCTATGTTGAATAATTCCGAACTGTCTCCAATTAATTCCCCTAAGTTTAAATCCTTAAATGTGTCTATATTTTCTATATATCTTAAATTGTCGCCTAGTTTTTCCTTAATTTCTTTTAGAATTTCTGTTTCTTTTTCTTCTATAAGAACTAAGTTATAATTAGCTCTTGTTATCGAAACATAAAATCTATTAAAGTAATAACTATAATGACCTTCTTTTAGACTTTCCTTTTTATAAACCTCTTCATAAATATCAGCATAATCAGATAGTATATTGTAGACAATTATATTATCGAATTCTTTCCCTTTAAATTCTGAAATTGTAAAAGCATTTTCGCATCCATACTTTTCTTTTAAATATTCTTTCTTCTCATCATCAGAAACTATAAGTGCCACTTTGGCAGATGCGTTGATTTGTGTGAATATAACTTTTAGATTTTCATAACTTGCCTTAACTTGCTCCACAATTCCTGTTTTATTATTTTTAGTTATTTCATATTGTCTGTCTTCTTCTTTTCTTGCTGGAAGTTTATCATTTATTATTTTATTTACGATGTTGTTCATCTTCATTATATTAATAGAATTTCTGAAGT
>OJME01001994.1_pt1 | contig 14929 bp, 17 predicted proteins | sample 1597151 | NCBI WGS metagenome assembly OJME01 (sample SAMEA2452118, study PRJEB22498) | human gut metagenome | biome: human feces; feature: human gut; material: feces | place: Australia | collected 2012
AGACTTGTTAGTTTCAATCCTTGTTTTAATGGATATTACACTTCTACTACAGACACAAATGAAATTCCAAGATTCAATGGCAAAAGGTTTCAATCCTTGTTTTAATGGATATTACACTTCTACCTATGGCTATTAATATAGCTAGAGAAGTGGAGATGAGGTTTCAATCCTTGTTTTAATGGATATTACACTTCTACCAAAGCCTTTATGATATTATTTTTTATATTAAATCTAGTTTCAATCCTTGTTTTAATGGATATTACACTTCTACTTTGTCATTGTCCTTTTTATTGTGCTCCACGGTATCAGTTTCAATCCTTGTTTTAATGGATATTACACTTCTACGCAATATATCACGTCACACGGCAATAATAGAAAAAAAGTTTCAATCCTTGTTTTAATGGATATTACACTTCTACACGATAACTCAACAAAAGGATTAGACGGATTAAAAAAAGTTTCAATCCTTGTTTTAATGGATATTACACTTCTACTTACATCATAGATGAAAATACAAGTAAAAAACAACTGTTTCAATCCTTGTTTTAATGGATATTACACTTATACTCGTCCAAAGTCAAACCATTGCAATCACACATATACAGCAATACTGAAAATTTATAACCTTCAAAAAATCTACCAAAAAAACATCTAAAAACCTCAGTTTCCACTTACCAACACCACCCTGTATCACAGTAATTGCAATCACTCCAACCTCAAAACCTCAATTTCACAAATAATTTTCCAGTAACAAAAAATTCTCCCCATATATTATTTCTTCTTAATTGTACCAAATCCTTTAGAAACATTTTTCCCTAGACCAAAATAATCTGGAATATTAAAATTAACCTTAAACTCTCCCACAAAACCTACATGTTTCAGACCCTTGATATTTACATATGTACTTTGTAAATTCAGCCAACACTTAATCTTTTCCTCTACTGTATAATTAAACCCCTTTGACATGGAAATAATATTTCCTATAAGAATTCTTTGAAGAATTTCCTCTTTCTCCATATCATTACCATTATTATAATTATTGATATTTTTTTGATTTAGAGCTATCCAAGGAGTTAAAAATTCATAAGTAACATAATCATCACTTACTCCAAAGTCACACTTATTTATCCTGATTTTCTTCTCAAAAGTATTGATTGATTTATCCTCAATAATCAGCTTGTCATCATTAATTCCTATATTTGTTACAATATTTGCCCCTTCTTCAATGCCCAGTATTATAGGCTTTTCATCTATAATTTTGTACTGAACTTTAGGATATCTATAAATAAATTTATCATCCTTATGATTGTGTAGTATATCCAAATTTTCATATTTATTTCCTAGATAACCTCTAATTTTCTCACTATCTCTTTTTTTCATTTTTATATTTAATAATTCCAATTTACATACATTCAAATCCATAATATATTCTCCCACAGCTTAATTTCTAAGTTATACTTAATCATATTATAAGTATAATTTAATCAATCATAAAATGTACAACTATATTTAATTATCTTTAAAAGATTTTACTAAAAAATTCTTTCTATAACTAAAACTGTACTACACTCATAGTAGGAGGTGTTTTTATGAATTTATTAAAAAAAATCACTACTATACTAATTTCTTTCTCTATAGTAGTTGGAGGTATATTTATAAGAACAAAATCTAATTCCTATGCTTTCACATAAAAGAAATATAATGCCAATACCGGCACAATAGCTTTATCAGAAGGTAACTGGGGAGTATTCAAAGATTTTACGGATGCATTTGGACGCTTTTCTTGTTATTATAATATAAAAATAGATGGATATAAAGTTTATACTCCTTGTACTGCTAATACTACTAAACAAACAAGATCTATTAAGTACACAGCTAACAAAAAACTAACTGCTTATACAAATACTAATGCTACAAAAAAAGCTTTTATAGTAAAAAAAGATCAAAAAGTCAATATCTACTCATTCTATCAAAAGGGAAATAAAAAATATATAAAAGTTAAAAATAGTCTAGGAAAATATGGATATATAAAAGTAGGCTCATCACCATTATTTGAACCATGGCTAATGGTAAGATAATAAATTATATCTTTTTATTTTATTCTAATTACAAGGGTGTATATTCAAAAATGATACACCCCTTATTCATAAAACTTGAAAAATTGAACAAAAACTTTCAACAAATTCAACAAAAATCAAAAAATTGAATTCAAGTCTTGAAATAATCTACCAAAATGATATATTAAAATTAAACTAAACACTAGGAGGACCTATCATTGATAAACATAACCTTTGGACAATTACTAGAAAAACTAGTTTACTTGTCAAAACAAAAAAAGAAAACCCTCGCCAAAGAGCTAGGCTACGACGTATCCTACATAAGCAAGTGGATTAGCAACAAAAATCTACCTACACAAAAAAACATAGCCCAAATTTGCAAAGCTACATCAACATTCATAGTAAACTCCTTATCACCATCATCTATGGATGAGCTTATGAGCTATTTTGAAATAGACAAAGATACAAGCAAAGAAAACTTGATAGAATATATTGACACTCTATTAAAAGAGTCCTACATGGAAACTGCTCAAAAAAGCATCCCACATGTACATAAAAACACCCATGTGCAGGAAAGCTACAACAGCATAATTCATATTAACCCAAAACTGAGAAAGCAATATCTATCCCACGATATGGAATCTTTTATGAATCGTTTTAACAAAATTGACTTAATTTTATCTGCCAATTTATTTAAAGCAACTGATGAGGATAAATTATCCATAGCAGCCATCAAACCAGATTTGTGGAAATTAAAAAAAGACGATGTTTCCATAAGAATCAGGTTGCTTATTGGTTTTGAAGGAGACAGAGAGGACATTGTTTTCAATACAATTTTACTACTTAATATGATAAGCCTTCATCCCACATTGGATTTTGAAATTTACAATTATGAGCTAAATTCCAACACAATTATTTTTATAATAAAGGATGACCTTCTTCATGTAGCAACTTTTTCACAAGACAAACGTTGTTTATTTTCCAATATGTCCAAGGAGAAAAGTGCCATAGATGAAATGTACTATACCTTGGATAATATAATAAAAAATCAAGGCAACCCTCTAGTTGAAAAAATATCCAGTATAAATACCATCAAAGAAAGAAAATATATGCAATATATCATGGGACAAGACTTAAGATGGTTAATGGGTGATATGAATGAACTTTTCATGCCTCCAGATTTATTTGAAGAAATTGCCTCTACTTTATTTACTGACAAAGTAGTTTTGGAAGAATTAAATAAAATCAATTTATTTTTACAAAACATCACCTATAAATCAAAGTTAAAAGTACTTATTTACGAAGCAGAACTACAAAGATATATCTCCACAGGTTGTCTTAGATTTTTCAATATCCCCATTACTTTAACTTTTGATCAGGTAAAATCACATATTAATCATATGGAAAAAATCATCAAAGAAAGTGATTTAGTACAAATAAAATTAGTAGATGGAGATTTTGTGGAAAGCTTCAAGGATAACAAAAATCCATCTTTATATTTATCAAAAAATATGAAGTTTTTCAAAATAGATAACGAAAATAATATTAATGATTATGCAGTTATTAGAGATAATAAATTTAAGAGCATTTGCGATGAATTTTATACCACTATATGGGAAAAGGACAACAGCATAATAATAAAAGACAAAGAAGAAATTCTCGACAAATTAAAGAAAAACCTTGCCTATGCTTCCATAATCAATAGTGATAACAATTTCATTGAATAATTCAAATAAAATTGAATTATTTGAAAATACCTGTTTTTAGGAAAAAAACTTCATTGACCATCTCTGTAAAAAAGTGATATGCTCTATTTAAATCTTAAAAAATTTTAACTAAATGACAAAGGAAGATTAAAATGACTAGAAAAATTTATTTTAATGGAAATATTATAACTGTTGATAAAAAAGAGTCTATTGCTCAAGCAATTTTAGTAGAAGATAACTTAATTAAAGCAGTTGGAACAAATGAAGAAATACTTAATTTAGCTGATGATTCAACTGAAAAAATAGACTTAGAAGGAAAAACTATGTTACCAGGTTTTATAGATCCACATGGTCATATAGTTGCCATAGCTCAAACATTAATGATAGTAATGCTTGGAGATGTTACTTCTAAAGAAGAACTTCTTAATAGATTAAAAAAAGAATTAAAAGAAAATCCTGTAGAAGAAGGAAAATGGCTAATAGGATTTGGATATGACAACACTAAATTTGAAGATGGTCTACATCCAACTAAATTTGATTTAGATACTGTAAGTACAGAAGTTCCTATAACAGTTTCTCATGCTTCAGGACATTTAGCTTGCGTTAACTCTAAAGCTTTAGAACTTTATGGATATGCTGGTGAAGACTATGTTGTTCCAGAAGGTGGAGTTGTTAGAACTGTTTCTCCTGATTCAAAAGAAGCAAACGGAGTACTAGAAGAAAATGCTATACTTGATAGTGAAAAGAAAAAAGTAGTTCCATCTTCAGGATTTGAAGATGTACTAAATGCCATAGTAAAAGCTCAAAAATTATACGCATCACTGGGTGTAACAACTACTCAAGATGCATCTGTTGAAGAAGCAAATCACTACAACCATATGTTAGGTGCCTGTGCACAAAATAACATGTTATTTATAGATATAGTAGGACTTGCTACTCAACCATCAACTAAAAACTTAATGAAAGATGAAGGTACTCCAAAGAGAGAATACTTCAACCACTACAAATTAGGTGGAGCTAAAACTTGGTTAGACGGTTCTCCACAAGGATTTACAGCTTGGTTAAGCAAACCATATCACGTTGTACCAGAAGGTCAACCAGCTGATTACTGTGGATATCCAACTCAAAGTGATGAAGTTGTAACTCAATACTTTGTTGATTGCATAAATATGAATCTTCAAGTTCATGTTCATGTAAACGGAGATGAAGCTTGTGAGCAATTCTTAAGATGTTATGAAAAAGCTGTTGAAATAACAGGACATGGTCGTGAGCTTAGACCAGTTATGGTTCACTGCCAAGCCTTAAGATATGACCAATTAGATAGAGTTAAAGCTTTAGGTGTTGTTCCTACATTCTTCAACGATCACGTAAGATTTTGGGGAGATTTACACCATGACCAAGTATTCGGACCAGAAAGAGCACAAAATATATCTCCAATAGGTTGGGCATTAGAAAAAGGAATCACTTTTACTCTACATCAAGATCCTCCAGTAAAAATGCCAAATCAAATACTTGCTATACACAATGCAGTTAACAGAAAAACTGAAAGCGGTAGAGTTCTTGGTGAACACCAAAGAATACCAGTAATGGAAGCTATCAAAGCTGTTACAATAAACGGTGCATACCAATACTTTGAAGAAGATAAAAAAGGTTCTATAGAAGCAGGTAAATTAGCTGACTTAGTTATACTAGACAAAAACCCATTAACTGTAGATCCTCAAAATATCGAAAATATCAAAGTTGTTGAAACAATAAAAGAAGGAAATGCAATATTTAAAGCATAATACAAAAGCAACTATCTTAGATTTTTCTAAAATAGTTGCTTTTTATAATAAAAAATCTTTCTTTGGACATTTGTCCCTAACTTACAATAAATCCCTTAAAATCCCTTGCACAAAAAAATCATTGTGATATAATCATTATACTTTACAACTAAGGAGATTGATTATGAACAACTTATCTTATTTCTTAGATACTTGTCCTGACTTTATAAAAGAAAAATTTATATATACAAAATTTAATACTTTTGAAAAAATACTAAAGCAAAATGACAAGCCTTCCTTTGTATATATTATCAAAAAAGGAAAGGTAAAAATTTACTCTTTAGCACCCACTCAGGTGAAATATTTGGAGAGGATTTTCTGCGAATATAACCTCTTTGGTGAGTTGGAGCTATTTGTAGATAAACCCATACTCAACTATGTGGAAGCTATGGAGCCTTGTGAAGTTATAAAAATTCCTAAAGATGCTTTTCTTGAATGGATTAAATACGACAGTGATTTTTCACTATATATACATGTTCAGCTTTCTACAAAAATGTATCATACATCTGTCAACAGCAAGGCAAATGTGGCCTATCCTTTGAAAGCTAGGATAATATTTTTCCTATGGAGTTTTCTAGATGAGCACAAATTAACTTCTGTTCACAAAGATATTTTAGTTGAAGGCGTAGGATCTAATATTAGAAGTATTAATAGGATTATAAAAGAACTGGTAAATGAAGGTCTTATTGAATATAATAAGGGATTTATAACGGTAAAGAATATGGATAAGCTAGTTAATGAAATCTTTCCTTTAATCACAATATACTAAGCATGAATCACTTGGAGGAAACACAATGATAGATAGAAAATTACTAATTGAAAAAGCTTTTGAAGCACAAGAAAATTGCTACACGCCATACTCTAATTTCAATGTTGGTGCAGCACTACTTTGCGAAAATGGAGATATATACACAGGATGTAACATAGAAAATGCAGCTTTTACACCAACAAATTGTGCTGAGAGAACTGCTTTTTTCAAAGCTGTATCTGAAGGACAAAAAAACTTCACTGCAATTGCTGTTGTAGGAAACAAAGCAGGTGTAAAACAAGGAGAAGGAGATTACTGTGCACCTTGTGCTGTATGTAGACAAGTTATGGCAGAATTCTGTGATTTAAAAACTTTCAAAGTTATAATAGCAAAAAGTACAGAAGATTACTTAGAATATACATTAGAAGAACTACTTCCACTTGCTTTCACTGGCAAAGATATGGAATAATTATAAAGCCTCCAGCTCAAAACTGGTGGCTTTTTTATTTGAATTCATCTATTTTATCTTTTATATTAGCTAGAACTTCACCATCGCAATATCCATCACTTTCTTCTAACCACTCTAGTGATTTTTACAATGGATAATATTCACAGTATATATTATAATTTTAAATAAATATAATTTTTAAAGGAGAAAAAATGGAATCACTTGACTATTTTTATACAGGAGGAGCAATGTTTGATATAATAGCTATAATAGGAACTCTTATGCTTCCAATTACCTCTTTACTTTCCAAAACATTTGCATAAGTTGGCCAAGTTAAAAACTTAGTCACTTCATCATTTGATGCCCAATTATTGTACATATTTTTGCATCTTCTACTTTAAATTGGTGAAGAATTAACCTATTTGTTTCTATATATTCTGTTGAACAATGATTCATCGTACCTCTCCTCTAACTTCAATTTTTATAAAGTTGTTATATTTTTCAAAATAAAAAAATATCTTACTTATATAAATTATTAAACAGGTGATATTTATGATAAGCATAAGCCTTTGTATGATAGTAAAAAATGAGGAGCTAGTCCTTGGCAGATGTCTAGACTCAGTAAAAAATTTAATGGATGAAATAATCATAGTAGACACAGGCTCCACTGATAAAACAAAAGAGATAGCTTCCTTATACACAAATAAAATATATGACTTTCCATGGATAAATGATTTCGCTGCTGCTAGGAATTTTTCCTTTTCAAAAGCCACAAAAGATTATATTATGTGGCTTGATGCAGATGATGTACTTTTATATGAAGATAATAAAAAATTAGAACAACTAAAAGAAAATCTAGATGTATCTGTAGATATGGTTATTATGAGATACAATATGTCTTTTGATAAAGATGACAAACCTACCTACTCTTTTAATAGAGAAAGACTTTTAAAGAGAAGTTGCAACTACACTTGGAGCGGTCAAGTTCACGAGGCCATAGATTATTTTGGCAATATTATTTATTCATCCATAGGAGTAAGCCACAAAAAAATAAAAGAAACTCCCATAGATAGAAATTTAAAAATTTACGAATATATTTTATCTCAAGGAAAAAAACTACAACCACGAGAAGAATTTTATTATGGCAGAGAACTTATGTACAACAACAGATTTGATGATGCCATAGAAGTTTTAACTTCCTTTATAAATTCTTCTTTTGGCTTTGTGGAAAATAAAATAAGTGCCTGCAAAGACTTAGCTTTTTGCTATTTTGCTCAAAACAAAAACTTAGAAGGTCTTTTATCATTATTTAGAAGTTTTCAATTTGATGAACCTAGAGCTGAGATATGTTGTGATATAGGATATTATTTTTTAGAAAAACAAGAATACACTAAAGCCATCTTTTGGTATGAACTAGCCCTTACACGCACTTTTGATGAAAAATCCTCTGCCTTTCAAATTATAGATTGTTACAACTATATACCATATCTTCAACTTTGTGTTTGCTATGATAAAATTGGTAATTATCAAAAAGCTTTTGAATATAATGAATTGGCAGGTTCAATCAAACCTTATGATGAAAGTTATTTATACAACAAAGAATATTTTAATAATTTTTTCTCTACTTTTTAGATACTTTTTAAATTATCTACTTTTCTGTTATTTTTTTATCAACATAATAAATTTTATCTGCAATATAATATATATAAGGCGAAAAAATAGGAGGCAAAATGAAAGTAAATGACAATATGTATATGCTAAAAATACCAACAAAAATGCATCCTGATAAATTTACTTATCCTGTGATAATTTTTAATAAAGGAAAAATGCTTTTAGTTGATAGTGCATATCCAGGAGAGTTTGAAACTATCAGAACTGCCTTTTATAAGGAAGGATTTGATATAAGATTTTTAAGCCATATAATATTAACTCACAGAGGCTTTGACAACTTAGGTTGTATAAAAGATATTATAAAATACGTTCCTGATATTATAGTTATGGCACCTTCCTTAGATAATAAGTCCCTAGTTCATATAAAATTAAGCGACAACGATATTACTCCACATTTTGAAAATATAAAAGTAATATCTACTCCGGGGCACACTCCAAATCATATAAGTTTATATATAGAAGATGAAAAAACATTAATTGCAGGTAATTTATTAAATATCCAACTTAACTTGCTAGAACTTACAAATAAAGATTTAAATTTTGATAATGAAACTTATCTAAAATCTGTGAGAAAAGTTTCCAAACTGCCCATAGATAAAATTATTTCTTATCATGGAGGTATGTTAGAAGGTACAATAAGTGCAGGTATCAAAAGTTTAATTTCTTAATTTAAAAACAATTTACAAAATAGCTTTGTTAGTTAATAAAACTAATAAAGCTATTTTAATTTTATCCAAAAAATAACTTGTCTTCCTTAGAAAACAAACTTATTATATTATTAAATAGTTCTTTTGAAAGGGGTTAATATTATGAGTATAAATTTAGTAGCTGTATGTGATAAGGAAGTTGTAGCAAAACAACTAGAACAAACATGTGACAAACTTGGTTATGACATAACTTGTGAAATCCAACAAGAAAATGAAATAATCAATAAGTTATCTGATGAAGCACTAGATAAATCAAATGCCATACTATTAGTTACACAAAAAGAAATTGAACAAATTGAAGATATGGATCGATTTAAACACCGCTACTATTATCAAGTTCTTCCTATATTTATCATGCAAGATACAAAAGCTATCTTAGATGAAATAATTGAAGATCTAAAATAAATTTTTACAATTCAAACTTTATATAAAATCAAATATTTGCACAAAAAGGGAGGTATAATTTTTATATCTCCCTTTAAATTTAACTATATTCTATAGAATCCATGAAGTTAGTAATAAATGCTTTAAAATCTTCATCCAACTCTTTAATCTCATTAATTATGCCACATAATTCTTTTTGATTTTCTGTCCATCTATCTGTGTTAATATTCACTAAAGCTTTTGGTGATTTTATTTTTTTATAATCTGCTATTGTAGGAGGAGTAAGTAACATTAAGTCACTTGTATCTTTATAATAACCATTATTTTTAGATATAACATTTTTATGTGCTAAAGTGTCATAAGTTGTTATTCCAAATTTCCCCTTATCTTCTTCCCATCTTTCACTGCCAATAGGAGGCATTGTGCTAAAATTATTATATGGAAATAATCTACTATTTGCATTTTTTTCATCTATTACTTCTTTTGAGTCATTAGTAATTGCTATATAATAGTAGTCCTTTGCATCTTGGAAATTTTCATTCCAATAGTCCATCATAATCCAATTTTCCAATTTTCTTTCCATAGAATCGTTATATGTTAATGATACTTCATGTTCTTCTACTATTATACTATTTATATCATAAACATCTAAAGGATTGTTTTTATATGCTTGTACAAATCTATATAATAAAGATAATTGAACATTAACCTTTTTAGAATTATTTATATATGTTTTAGGTAAATATTGATTATCTTTTTCTTCTAATTGATTCATAATTAAAGCACTATTTTGATATGTTGCAGTTGTTGTAACTATAAATAATACATATTTCTCCCCATCTGTTGTAACTGCTTCCATAATCATATCTGGATTTCCAAATTGATCTAAAGAAGGTGCCATAAAACATTTAACAGTATGCACACTATCAACCCAAGACAGTTTACTTTTATCTGCCAAAATTATAGATCTAATAAATTGTTTTTGTTTTGCTATATCTCCTTGTATATCTAACACAATTGAGTTTAGTATACCTTTTTCTCCATAAAATACTATTTCTCTGCTCATTTTGCCTCCCCATATTAATTTGATTAAACTTTAACTTATTTAATTCTACTTATTATTCAAAACTCCTTTTTCTAAATTAAATATTATTAAAAAAATAAGTTATTATTTCTATTATTTCTTTGATATTTAAAATTTTATTTATATTTTATCCTAATTATTGTAATTTTTCTTTAATTTATAATATATTTTGGTATATAATATGATATGTATTATATATAATTTAAATTAAATTATATATATAATTTATATACCAAAATTTTAGGAGGAATAATTATGGCAGGAGATAGAATAATATGTCATTGCAAAAATGTTTCTTACATAGATATAAGAAAAGCAATGATAAAAGGTGCTAGAACTTTAGACGAAATAAAAGAAATGACAGGAGCTGCAACTGGATGTGGAAGATGTGCAGATGAAATAGAAAAAATATTAGCTTCTGTATGTGGATGTTACAACGTATCTTTAAAAGATGTTGTTGATGCAGTAAACAACGGATGTGACACTGTGGACAAAGTTGCTGAAGTTACTAAAGCAGGTGCTGCTTGTGGTAGATGTAAAGCATTAGTTCAAAATGTTATAGATACAAAAAGATAATTTTTAATTGATAAAAGGACTATCACACTATTTTCGTGGATAGCCCTTTTTAATTTATTTCGCTTCAATTTTATCTACACCCATATATGGTCTTAAAACTTCTGGAATAACAATTGAACCATCTTCTTGTTGATAGTTTTCAATTATAGCTGCAAAACTTCTTCCTATGGCAAGCCCTGAACCATTTAAAGTATGGCAGTATTCTGCCTTAGAATTTTTATCTCTTTTAAATTTAATTCCTGCTCTTCTAGCTTGGAAGTCTTCACAATTTGAACAAGAAGAAATTTCCACATATCTATTATATGATGGCATCCATACTTCCAAATCATATTTATATGCTGCTGTAAATCCTAAATCACCAGTACATATTCTAACTACCCTATAAGGTAATTTTAATAATTGTAGTAAGTATTCAGCATTATGAGTAAGTTTTTCTAACTCATTGTAAGATTCTTCTGGTGCGCATATTTTAACCATTTCAACTTTGTTAAATTGATGTTGTCTAACAAGTCCTCTAGTATCTCTACCTGCAGAACCTGCTTCTGATCTAAAGCATGGAGTATATGCTGTATAATTTTTTGGCAATTCATCAAATGATAATATTTCATTGGCATGTATATTAGTTAGTGGAACTTCTGCTGTTGGTACCAAATAATAATCTAGACCTTCTAGTTTGAACATATCTTCTGCAAACTTTGGAAGTTGTCCAGTTCCTATAAAACTATTGCTATTTGCCATAAATGGTGGAATCATTTCTGTGTATCCTTGTTCTAAAGTGTTAGTATTTAAATAGAAATTGATTAATGCTCTTTCAAGTTTTGCACCCAGTCCTTTGTATAACGTAAATCTTGAACCAGTAATTTTTGCTGCTCTTTCAAAATCTAATATATCTAAATCAGTACCTAAATCCCAGTGAGCTTTTGGTTCAAAGTCAAATTTAGTTGGCTGTGACCATCTTCTAACTTCCACATTGTCTTCGTCACTTTCCCCTTGAGGAACCTGTGGATTTGGAACATTTGGTATTCTAAGTAGTTTATATTCCAATTCATCACTAACTTTTTTTATTTTTTCGTCTAAAACTTTAATTTCATCAGATAATTTTTTAAGATTAACTTTTTCACTTTCAGCTTCTTCTTTTTTACCTTCTTTCATTAATTGAGGTATTTTTTTAGATTCCACATTCATTTTATTTTTTAAAACTTCCACTTCTTTAAGTAGCTCTAACCTTTGATCATCTAAGTTTACTACTTCATCTAGACTAAATTCTTTTTCACCTCTTCTATTCATTGCCTTTTTAATATCTTCTAAATTTGCTTTAATTCTTCTAATATCTAACATGGCTACCCCTCCTGAATTAATAATTTGGTTTTGATTTTATAAAAAGAACTTTTACATCACTGTCCTTATCATTTCTGAATTTATGTCCTCTATTTGGAAGAATCCTAATAGTATCACCTTCTCTAAGTAAAAATTCTTCATTTTCAAATACAATACTTACTTCTCCTTCTAAAACAAAGGCTAACTCCTCTTCAACATGTGTGGAAAAATCACCAAAAGTGGTACTATTTTGTTTTAATTTCATCAATAATAATTCCACACTAGAATTAAGAGGACTTGGTGTTAAAACATCATATAATATATGTTTTTGATCTGGATTATATATGGTATTTCTGTCTTCTCTTCTTAGTATTAATGATTCGTTGCTTATTTCTTCTTCAAACAAGGAGGATAAACTTATCTTAAGAGCAGATGCTATTGACTTTAATGCACTTAGGCTTGGATTGCCCATTCCTCTTTCCAACTGACTTATTAACCCTGCACTTAAATTTGTAATTTCTGCAAATTCTTTTATGGTTATATTGTGAATTCTTCTATATTCTTGTATTTTATGTCCTATTTTCAAATTTTCCATAATTTTACCTCCGTTATTTATAGTATAGCCTAATATGGAATTTTAATTCAACATATTCATTATATTTAATACAATTTAAAATATTGAATTATTTTAATATGAATGATATAATTATGTTCAATATATTAAAAAACATTCATTATATAGAATGGAGTTGGTATTTATGGAGCTCAATTTGAATTTAAATATTGACAAAGACAAAATATTTTACAAAACTATAGCAGCAATTACCATTCCAATAGCTTTACAAAATATTATTTCATATGGTGTAAATCTAATGGATACAGTAATGCTTGGTAAACTTGGTGAAGTAGCATTATCTGCTACAAGTCTTGCTAATCAAGTATTTTTCATGTTCACTTTGCTTATATTTGGTATAGGTGGAGGTGCTGTAGTATTATGTAGCCAATACTGGGGAAGCAAAAATATTCTTAGTATTCAAAAAATAACAACAATTATATTAAAAATATCTTTTGCCGTAAGTTTATTATTTGCTATAGTACTGTTGATTTTCCCCAAAGAGGTTATGACTATATTTACTTGTGATGTAGAGGTTATAAAATCAGGAACTTCTTATTTAAGAATGATTTCTATTTCATATATATTCCTTATTGCAGGCAGGAGACCGGTTTTCATGAATTACTGGAATACCTGATAGAACATATTGATTACCAGGATGAAGAAATGGTGGAATATTTGTATAAGGCATATGAACAGTATGAGACGGCCGGAGAAGTGTATCTGCAGCAGAAAATTTATGAAGATGCGGAATGCCTGCGGATCTCCGGAATCGATCCGACAGAACATACAAAAGAGGAAACGATACAACAGAAGACGGAGGATATTTTGCCGGCAGAAGAAAAAATAGAGAATAAACGGGAAGAAAATCGAACGACAGGTGAGAAAAAGAGTTTATTTGCATTATGGGAAAACCGCAAAAAGAAAGAGAAACAAGAAAGGGAAAATTATAGCAGAAATCTGCAACTGACCATGAACGGATATGCGGTAGCAGAGGAAACGGCATATGAAGAGGAAGATATGGGTCGGACTGTATATATGGGAGAACAGTCGGCAATGCGTGAAATAAAACATCGATTGCTGACGGAAGAAGGATCACTGATCGCAACATTGGACCAGGAAGCTTATACAATAGGCAAGAAAAGGGGAGAGGCGGATCTGGTACTGGAGGATCTGTCGATCAGCAGACTTCATGCCAGAATTGTAAAAGAAGAAGACGGATATTATCTGGAAGATATGAATTCTACGAATGGAACTTTCAAAAACGGACTGCGCATGCAGCCTTATGAGAAAAGAAAATTGGAAGAGGGTGATGAGATAACCTTTGGAAAAAGGACATTGATATACCGTTGATATAAGTATGACATCCTTTTGGTTGACGCAATGCCGGAAACAGTGGTACATTTTAGATATTGATATTAAGGATGATCATTTCCGGAGGAACAGGATAGATGCAAAAAAGACAGAACCTTCCTATTGTGTGCGGAACACTTGTGGTAATCAATGTTATTGTGTATCTGATATGTACTTTTACGGGGGATCTGTTATATAATATAGGCGAACTGGACGCAGTAGCTGTGTTGCGGTATGGGGAGTATGGAAGAATTTTATCATCCACTTTTTTACATGCGGGCATAGAGCACCTTTTTAATAATATGGTAATCCTGTTTTTTCTGGGAGCAATGATAGAAAAAGTAACAGGGCATTTACAGTTTTTGATTCTGTATTTATTATCCGGGATCGGCGCCAATATTTGTTCTGGTAAAGAGTGGACAGCTTTTGCCTCTGATGATTG
>OJME01001999.1_pt1 | contig 14918 bp, 7 predicted proteins | sample 1597151 | NCBI WGS metagenome assembly OJME01 (sample SAMEA2452118, study PRJEB22498) | human gut metagenome | biome: human feces; feature: human gut; material: feces | place: Australia | collected 2012
GCATCGCCGTATGTGGCAGAAGAAACAGACTGCGCGGCAGTGATATCGACCGTGCCGATGGTCTTTCCGTCCAATGTGTATGTCAGGGTGCCGATGACGTCCCCCTCGTTTACAGGTGCTGTGACTGTTTCAGGGAGAGTCAGTTGTTTTTCGATGCTGTCGGTATCGACAGGTTCTAAGAATAAGGTCGAAAATTCTTTTGCATAGGAAAGTGAAAGCGTATCGCACCGCCCACCGGATACGGATAGGTTTGGGAGCTGCGGCATTTCAGTATCGTGATAAATGTCGCATACACTATATCCGTAATTCAGCAGCGTTACGGCATCTGAAAAACGGGTCTTACTGTCGGGAGCAGCCATGATAACGGCAATTAATTCAACACCGTCTTTATTGGCGGTTGCAGAAAGACAGCATTTGGCAAGTCCGGTAGAACCGGTCTTTAAGCCTGTTGCCCACTGATATTGTTTAATAAGCTTATTCGTGTTTGTCAGACCGAACTCACTTTCGCCTTTGCGGGTAACGTGCGTAATCGTATCCATCCAGATGGTTGAGTAATTGTGAATCTGAGGATACTGCACAATCAGTTCACGGCTCATCAGGGCAACATCCCTTGCAGTTGACATATGCCCGTCTGTATCCAGTCCGCAGCAGTTGATAAAAGTAGTGTTATTCATGCCAAGTCCTTTGGCACGCTCATTCATTTTGGCAACGAAGCCCTCCTCGCTGCCGGCAATCAGTTCTGCCATGGCAACACAGGCATCGTTGGCACTGGCAACACTGATACATTTAATCATGGTTTCGACCGTCTGTGTTTCGCCGGGTTCTAAAAAGACCTGGCTGCCGCCCATGGAAGCGGCATATTCGGATACGGTCACATCGTCGGTCAGGTTGATTTTACCGGAGTTTAATGCATCAAAAATCAGAATTAATGTCATGATTTTTGTAATGCTTGCGGGGTGTAAGACTGTATCGGCATCTTTTTCATAAATCACCTGTCCGGTGGAAGCTTCCATTAAAATGGCGGCGGGCGAGGTAATGGCAGGACCATTGTCGGAATTTCCGGCATATGTAATGCAGGGGAAAACGGAGGTTAACAAAAAACATACGGAAAGAAGTAGGGCAGTCAGACGGACTGCCGGATAAAGAAGCACAGTTTTACGCATAAGAAGCTCATTTCCGCTAAAAAGCAATTCATTTTCTTAATGCAGTATATGAAATAGACTTAATTTGTATGCTTTTGCTGTATTTTTTTGTGAAAAATAGGCAAATCTGCTTTCGGGTAGTGAAATTTGAAAAAAAATATGTTATATTTCTTATTATTGGGTTTACTAGAGCCTGTGGAGGAATAAATGAGTAGTAATGTAAAAGATGTTATTTATTCTGTTTACAGAATACGGATGAGTGATTACCGTATCATCTCGGCAGATGAAAATTTTGAGAAACTGACAGGATATACTGAAAAAGATTACAGAGAAAATCAATTAAAACATACCGATTTGATTCCGGCAGAAGATATCGTTGAATATATAGAAAAGATGATGCAGATACGCAGGAACCAGAACGAAAATATACAGGAACACCGTCTGGTAAAAAAGAATGGCGATATCATTGTAGTTTTCTGTTATGGAAAAATCTACAAAGATGAAAAGACCGGGGAAATGCAGGCGCAGATTATTGTTTCAGATGTTACCGATACAGCGCCGCTTTCCCAGGTTAAAATAGAAAACAGCAGTTATATGGAAATATCAGAACATGATATGCTTACAGGTCTTTATAACCGAGGCAGTTTTGAAAAACGGGTAAATCACGATTTAGCACTGCTTAATGATGGCAACTGTGCGATTATTGTAATGGATATCCGTGAATTAAAATGGATTAACGACACATACGGACGTTCCGCGGGGGACATGGTAATCAACAATATGGCTGCCAATATGGTATCTATATTCCGTTCCGATGTGGTGATGTCCCGTATTGGCGGCGATGAGTTCTGTCTGTATATTCCACTGTACGAAGAAAAGATGCAGCAGCAGTATATGGATAAAATTATGCAGGTAGCAGAGCAGACAACAATTACCGGATATCCGGATGTGCGGATAAAAGTGACAGTGGGAACAGCGGTGAGTTCACGTTTCGGCACAGATTTCTGGCAGCTTTACAGCAGCGCGGAAACGGCGTTAAAACAGGCAAAAGAAAAGGGAATGACAGGTGTTTCCGTACAGGCTGACAATCCGGTATATAAAGAGGCATATACAGAATCCATTCTTGTAGTAATGGCAAATGATGGTATCCAGCATATGGTGGGGGATATCTTTATGGGAAAATATAAAATTATTAAAGCGGATACCAGTCAGGAGGCAATCGAGATTGTTGATGAAAAAAAAGATTCTCTGTGTCTGGTGCTGACGGAAATGTATGCCAATGGGATAAACGGTTTTGATTTACTTGATTATATGCGGAAAATGGATTATATCGATAATGTTCCGGTTGTTTTTTTATCCGGTGAATATATAGAAGATGTCTATAAAAATGCATTTGCACATGGTGTTATTGATATTGTGACAAGTCCGATTGATACATACAGCTTCAGCAGCCGCTTAAATAACATCATTGATTTATATAAACACAAAAATGCGTTAGAAGAAAAGACCATGCGTCAGACCCGGAAGATACAGCGGCTGAATGAAAAAATTATTGAATCTCTAGGCAATGTTGTAGAATTCCGTGATGTGGAATCCGGTGCGCATATTAAGCGTGTGAAATTTTTTACAAAAATCCTGGCGGAATGTGCAAAAGAGGAATGCCCGGAATATGGACTGACCCAGAACGATATTGATATGATTGTACAGGCATCGCCATTACATGATGTGGGAAAAATTTCAATTTCCGATACGATTCTGCTAAAGCCGGGAAAACTCACACCGGAAGAATTTGAGATTATGAAGACCCACACAACGAAGGGATATGATATTATCCTTCGTATTTTTAACGATGAAGGGGAAGAAGAATATATGCAGTACTGCTCGCAGATTGCAAGGTATCATCATGAAAAATACGATGGGGGCGGATATCCGGAAGGACTTACAGGAGATGAAATTCCAATTGGTGCACAGCTGGTGTCACTGGCAGATGTCTATGATGCGCTGATTAGTAAACGCTGTTACAAACCGTCATTTTCATATGATACAGCTTATCAGATGATTCTGGACGGAGAGTGCGGTATATTTAACCCAAGATTATTACAATGCTTTATAAAGAAAAAGAATGAATTAGAGGCAATGGCAGAACAGTTTAAAGACTAAAAGGGGATAGTGTGAAAAAGCCTTAAATCAAAGCTTTTTCACACAGGGATTTGTTTTTGAGCAAAAACAAATCCCCTTGATGGCAGATGAGGAACCGCCTGCGCGGATTTCTCATCGCCCCTTCGCAACAAGTTGCCAAGGAATGAGGATAACTATGGATTTATTTGATTATATGCGTGAAAATACAATAAAGCAGGAATCGCCGTTAGCATCTCGTTTAAGACCGCAGACACTGGATGAAGTGGTGGGGCAGCAGCATATTATCGGAAAGGACAAGCTGCTCTACCGCGCCATTCAGGCAGATAAATTAAGCTCCATTATTTTTTACGGACCGCCGGGAACGGGAAAGACGACACTGGCAAAGGTCATTGCTCATACGACTAGTGCGGCATTTGAACAGATTAATGCGACTGTTGCCGGGAAAAAAGATATGGAAGACATTGTTGCCAAGGCAAAAGATAATCTCGGCATGTACGGTAAAAAGACGATATTGTTTGTCGATGAAATTCATCGTTTTAATAAAGGACAGCAGGATTATCTGTTACCGTATGTGGAGGATGGGACGCTGATTTTAATCGGAGCGACAACGGAAAATCCCTATTTTGAAGTCAACGGCGCTCTTTTATCCCGCTCGGTTATTTTTGAATTAAAGCCGCTTGAAAAAGAAGATATTAAAAAGCTGATTGTGCGTGCCGTACAGGACGAAAAAAAAGGCATGGGCAGCTTCCATGCACAGATTGACGAAGATGCGCTGGAATTTCTTGCAGACGTAGCAAACGGCGATGCAAGAAGTGCGTTAAATGCAGTAGAACTGGGAATTCTTACAACGGCAAAATCAGAAGACGGAAAAGTGCATATCACACTGGATACGGCACAGGAATGTATCCAGAAGCGTGTGATCCGCTATGATAAAACAGGTGATAACCACTATGATACGATTTCAGCATTTATTAAGAGTATGCGCGGCTCAGACCCGGATGCCACCGCCTATTATCTGGCAAGAATGTTATATGCCGGGGAGGATGTGCGGTTTATTGCAAGGCGGATTTTAATCTGTGCGAGTGAAGATGTGGGCAATGCAGACCCGCAGGCATTGGTGGTTGCTTCGGCGGCGGCGCAGGCGGTTGAGCGGCTCGGTATGCCGGAAGCACGGATTACGCTTTCACAGGCGGCGTTGTATGTGGCATGCGCACCGAAAAGCAATGCGGCTTATATGGCAGTCGATAAGGCAATGGAAGTGGTAAAAACACAAAAGACCGCTCCAATTCCGGCACATTTGCAGGATGCCCACTATAAGAGTGCGGCAAAGCTAGGTCACGGTGCAGGGTATCTGTATGCACATGATTATAAGAATCACTATGTCAGACAGCAGTATCTGCCGGATGCATTAAAAGACAGTCGTTTTTATGAAATGACAGAAATCGGTTACGAGAAAAAGATGAAAGAGCATTTAGATAAAATCAAAGCGGAGGCTGATTCCGAATGAAGGAGTATATCAATCGATTAGCAAGAGGAAAATTTACATATCAAAGACCAGAATTAGAAGTGCAGGATTATACGCTGACCGGCAGTGTCACGGCAGGCGGACAGGGAATGTTTACGTTCCGGTTTACGGCATCACAGCCGGCTTACGGCATTGTATTATCCAGTCATGCACGTGTCCGCATTGAAAAACCCCAGTTTGGCACGACACCGGCAGAGATAGTTTATACGGTAGATGCCGCGGATTTAAAAGAAGGTACGGTGATTCAGGGACAGTTTTATATTGTCAGCAGTGCGGGTGAAAAAAGCGTATCTTATGAATACACGGTTGAAGCGCAGAAGGTCATGACCAGCATGGGAGCAGCAGGCAGTATGTTTCATTTTGCCAATCTTGTACAGACTTCACCGGAGGAGGCAGCAGGCTTTTTTTTATCGCCGGATTTTAAACGGATATTTTTAAAAAACGATCCGGTACAGACCAATATTTATGATGTGGTAAAAGGCGCTAAAAACGGCAGTGAAGCCAACGTTTATGCAGCAATGGAAGAATTTTTAATTGCCGTGCGGAAAAAATCACCGGTTGGCATAGATGTTTTTCCGCAGACAAAGACATTTGCGGATTTTACGGAAAGCGTGAAAGAGCGTATAACGATTACCAGGAGCGGCTGGGGGTATACGGAGCTTACGGTTGAAACGGATGTACCGTTTATCTGTCCGAAGATAACACGCATTACGTCTGAAAATTTTACGGGCAATAAGTATGAACTGGAATATGTCATTGATGCGGACAAGCTGCACGCGGGCAGGAACTGGGGCAGAATGACAATCTGTTCTTTTACGCAGAAATATACGGTTGAAATTGAAGTAGACTGCGCCGGACAGGAAAATACGCACCGTGAGAAAAAGCAGGCGGTGCTTGCACTGGTTCAGGAATATTTAAGTTTCAGAATGAAGCGGGAAGACAAGCGGGCATGGCAGGACAAATCTTTACAGATTATAGAACGCATGCGCGGTATCTGCGATGACGATATTTTTTTCAAGCTGGCACAGGCACAGATTCTGCTGGTGCAGAACCGCAGTGATGAAGCCGGCTGGCTGATTGACAATGTCAGGGATTTTCTTGAAGAAAATAAGGACAGCCATGTGGAATTGTACTGTTATTACCTGTATGTCAGTGCAATGTATTATAAAGATAAGTCCTATACCTTTGCGGCAGTTAAGGTAATCCGGGATTATTATGAAAACGGCTATGATACGTGGCGCGTTCTGTGGGTTTTATTTTATCTGGATGCTGCGGAAGATGCAAATAAGAGCATTAAGCTTTTACGGATTAAGGATGCATACCACAATGGCTGTGTAAGTCCTGTGATGTATTATGAAGCGTTACAGATTTTAAATGCACAGCCGGAGCTTTTGCGTGTGTTAAACGATTTTGAACTGCACATTTTACAGTTCGGCTGTAAGTACGGCATAATTTCCACGAAACTGACTTTGTATGTGTGTGAAATGATTGCAAACGGTAAAGTGGCAGATATGCAGTATTTAAGACTGCTTAAAGCATTAAACGACTTTTTTGACAAGGATGAAATCTTAACCGTACTTGTTACACATATGATCCGCAATGAGCTGGTTGGACCGGAATATGCAGGACTGTACGAGAAGGGAATTCTGCGTGGGCTTCGCATTACGCGTCTGTATGAATTTTATATAGAAAGTTTAGATAAAAAAGAATTAAAACGCCTGCCGCAGATTGTACTGCGTTACTTTACATATGAGAGCAGTTTAAGTACAAAAAGCAAGGCATATCTGTATGCGGACATTTTAAAAAATCACAGCAGCTCCAGAGAAATCATGAACACGTATGCACCGCAGATAGAGCGGTTTGCCTATGGGCAGATGAAAAAGGGATATATTGATCCTTATCTGGAAGTGATTTATGGATGGTTGTTTCAGAATGTCGGTGTCAATGAAGAAACGGCACCATTCTTGTCAAGATACTTATTTACATACCGTATTACCGTATTCAATGACAAGATTGAGTCGGTGCTGGTAAAGCACAAGGAACTGCGCAAGGGACAGCGCTGTACGCTGGTGGGACGGACTGCCTATGTGCAGATGTATACAAGGGACTGCATTCTGATGTTTGAAGATGTAGGCAAACAGGTACATAAAGGCAGTATCCAGTATGAAATCGAGAGGGTTTATGATAATCCGGCATATTTAAAAGCACTGGATGATTATTGCAGCAAAGACATTTATCTGCTGCTGAACTGGTTTGAACAAAGCTTAGAACAGCGTAAAAACGATGAAGAAGCCTGCGCAGTCTGTCTTGCATTGATGGCAGACGGTAATGTCAACCAGATTACAAGAAACCGGTTAAACAGCTGGCAGATACAGTATTATCATGAATATTATCATGGCGAAGATTTTGGAGAACGCTATGAAAAGATTTTAAAAGAAGAATTGCAGATACACGATGCAGCGCTGCTGATTGAAACGTGTATTGCAGAAGGCATGTATGAGGATGCTTTTGATTTGGTATGTGAATACGGTTTTGAAGAAGCCGCACCGGCAAAGCTTTTACGTATGGCAAGAAATATGATTCTGTTAAGACCGCAGGAATACAATGAAAAACTGCTGGCGTGCTGTATTCATGTGTTTGATGAGGGCAAATATGACGAAAATGTACTGGCATATTTAGAACAGTTTTATCAGGCAAAGTCCGATAAAATGATGAAAGTATGGCGTGCCTGTGCAGAATTTAGGGTGCCGTGCCAGACACTCGCAGAGCGGATACTGGTGGAACGGCTGTTTACAGGAAATTTATTTGGCAGAATTCCGGAAGTTTTTACGTATTACCGTCAGCAGCTGCCGGATGCGGCGGTTGAAATGGCTTATCTGGCAGAAAATGCGTACCGTTATTTTGTGAAACACGAAACGGCAGACGAACAGGTCTTTACCTGTATCGGCGGATATCTGCTGGAAAATAAAAAAATGCCGCCGGTATGTGGTATGGCATATTTAAAATACCATACGCAGTTTGGACAGGAACAGCTTGGCGCTACACATATGCTGTTACTGCAAAAGCTGATGGATATGCTGTGTGCGGAAAATATTTTCTTTTCATTTTATGAGCAGTATAAGGGGATACTTTCCCTTCCGTATAATGCGGCAGACAAAACAACTGTAGAGTATTATGCACCGGAAAACAGCAAAGTACAGATATTCTACCGTCATGATGATAAGGAAGAATATCAAGGTGAAGTGTTATCCTGTGTGGCAGGCGGTGTTTATGCAAAGAGCTTTTCTTTGTTTTACGGGGAAAGCATACAGTACTATTTTCTGGAAGATGACGGAAAGAAAAAGAAAAAAACACAGGATGCCAGCCTGCTTTGTAACAATGTGACACCAAAAGAGCCGCAGGGACGTTTTGATTATTTAAATGATATGCTGGTCAGCATGGAAATGCATGATATGGCAACCATGAAAAAACTCATGCAGGGGTACTGCGTGCAGGATTACGTTGTGGAACAGATGTTTCAGCCTTTTTAAGAATGAAGGAGCTGCGCAGGCGGCAGAAGGAGATTGAATTGATAGTTGGAATAGATATCGGGCAGGAAAGTTCCCAAATCTGCTATTATGATGAACAGCAAAGACAGCCGGTATCGGTAAGCGTTGTAAATTCCGTGGACAACCGGCAGAAGTATCAGTTTGGATTTATGCTATCTGGTGCCACTCAGGATAATTTAAAAGAACTTCTTTGTACGCTGCTTGCGCTGCTTCCAAAAAACGGGCGAAAGGCAGGAGAACGGGATAATATTTGTGTTACCGTCAGTGATTTTTCAAAGCCGGTGTTAGAAAAACTCTCGGCGGCAGTACAGCTTACAGGGTATGCAAAGGAAAACTGGAGTTTTATCAGCCATGAGGAAGCTTATGCGTATTACGCCTTTTCACAAAAAAAAGAGCTGTACGTCAACGGCGCGGTTTTACTCGATTACAGAGAAGACGGACTGCATACGCATTATATGACGATTGTAAAAAAAAGCGGTCAGGAAATGATACCGGAGGAAAGCCACGTTTACAGCTCCGAAATGATTTGTTCCGTGCCGCAAAGACGGAAAACACTGGCGCAGGCTGAAAAAGAACTGATACACTGTGTGCAGGATGCATTAAAGGATAAAATCGTATCTGCGGTATATCTGACGGGCGCCGGTTTTGAAGCAGAAAATCTGCCCAAGGAACTGACCCATGTGCTGTGCGCGCGCAGAAAAGCATTTGCGGGACAGAATCTGTTTGTAAAAGGTGCTGCATATGCTGCATTAAAGGAAGACACTTCTGCCGGTCATGGCAGCGGCAGACTGCTGGCGTGCAGAAACCGCATTACCACGGGGCTTGAATTAAATATCAAAGAACGCGGCGAGGAAAAGCGGTTCCGCATGGTCAGACCGGGAACGAACTGGTACGAAGCCGGACGCAGTGTAGAACTGATACTGGAAGATATGAGAACGATTCCTATTATTTTGCACAGGTGTGACACCGGACATGAATGGACACAGGAAATTGACATCAGTGCGATACCGTTCCGCCAGGGCAGGATGACAAGGGTGGCTTTTGAAGTCCGTTTTGACAGTGACAGCCATTGCGTGGTACGGATAGAAGATATGGGCTTTGGCGGATTTGTCAAAAGTTCCGGGGTTGTAGTGGAAGAAGAAATAAATTTGGAAACAGACAAAATTGCACAGAAAGAGGAATGAATATGAGCGGAATCATTTTATGCCGGACCGGGCGGGCATTAAAGCCGCTGGTTTTGGAAGAACCGGGGGTACAAATCTATTCACTGGAAGAATTGTGCTATTATATATACAACAATATCTATATTCTGACCAATGCATTTTTAGATGAAAAACTTATTGCGTTTATCCGGACAGAGATTAAGGAACCGTTGCTGGCAGACAAGCTTGAGCAGTTGAAGTGTGAAAATGCAGGGCTGGCGGAAGCGGTTGTGACCATTTTAAAGTATGTGGATTATTATGATACGGCAGAAATTGAACAGGTAAAGGACCTGCTTGCGATGCTGGATACACAGAATGTCTATGAACGGATGAAAATGCGTGCAGACCGGTTCCTTGAAAAAGGCTGCTATTATAGTGCAATCAGCAATTATGATAAAATTGTAAATGGAGAGCGCGACATCAATCTTTCAGGGCTGTTTTACGCAAAGGTCTATCACAATCTGGGAACTGCCTATGCCAGAATGTTCTTCTTTGAAAAAGCGGCAAAGTATTTTGAAGAAGCGTATAAAATCGGTCAGCATGAAAAGTCCCGGAAATGTTATCTTGCGGCATGCCGTATGGCAGAGGGTGAGGAACAGATACAGGATATGCAGGCACCGGAAGAAGAACAGGTGCTGCAAAGAGAACTGGAACTGCTTACAGACAATGCACGTTACAGCGATGAATACCGTGCGATGCAGAAAATGGAACACTTAAAATCCGACGGTGAAGTAGCACAGTATTATAAGGCGATTGATGACTGCATGGACAGATGGAAAGCGCAGTATAAAAGGTATACGTCATAGACGGATGAAATGAGGAAATATGGGATTATTAAATTATATCAAGGGAACAATTAAAGAAAATTACGATTTGGAAGATATCGAGGACATTGAAGACATTGATGATTTTGTCTATGACGATGAACAGAATACAGGGGAAGAACAAAATGCGGATAATTCGCGGACAGAAGATTTAACGGGACTTGTCAGCGAATTTGAAAAAAATTATCAGAAGCATGAAAAAAAAGCAAAAGCACCGCAGAAAAAGAATAAAAAGGTCAGTTCCGAAGAAAAAATCCAGGAACAGCGCAGAAAAGCAAAAGAAGAAGAAAAAAAGTATGATGAGCTGTTAAACAGTGTGCAGGCAAAGTCCCTGATTCATGTAGTAGATAAGATGAATCAGGCAGGGACACAGGAAAATTATTCGGGGAAGCTTGCAAAAGAAGAAAAAGAAGAAACGGAATATTTAAAACAGCTTGAAAAAGAAGAAGAAAAAAAGCGGATTCAGGAAGTTTTAAATTATTCGGAAGAAGATAAAGAATTCGATGCCAGTGCCGTACATATCCCGGATGTATCCAGAACACCGCGCCGTTTGGACAATATTAATACGGATTACTACGATAAGGAAGAAACAAAAGCCTATATCCGCAGCCAGTGTGAAATCATGGAAGAAGCCACCGGACACATTGAACTGGCGATGGAAGAATACAATGTCGTTACGGAACATTTTTCGGATATCCAGCTGATTGATACGGCACCGGACAATATCCGCAGAAGGATTACGGAAACGGCAGACCGTGTAGATAATCTGACGGTAGACCGGCGGATTTTTAAATCCGGCGAGCATAAGCTTTCCACCCATACGTATCACCGCATGGAACAGTTTGAAGATGAACTGCCGCGTGGTATGAAGTATCTGGAAAAACAGGAATCGTATTATGAAACCGTCAAACGGGATATGAGGATTCTTGAAGGGGAACGCATGAGTCTGCGCATGGAGGCTGCGGCACTCACAACGCGCCAGCTGCGTATCAGAAGCCTTGCCCTTGCCGCGATTGTCGGGCTGGCATTCGTATTTATGGTATTTTTCATTGCGCTTTCCGTAACGGAAGATACACAAAATACCATGCTTTATATTGTCGTTGCCTTTCTGGGAGCGGTGCTTGCCCTTGGCATGTTTGCCCTGCTAAAATATACGGAACGGCAGGTTCTGGTGACGGAAATCAAACTCAATAAAGCTACGACATTACTGAATAAAACAAAGATTAAGTATATCAACGCAGCCAATACGCTTGATTATGAATATCATAAATATCATGTCAGAAGTTCGTATGAACTGTCAAAGAAATATGAAGTTTATATGGACATGAAAAATGAGCAGCGCAAGATTGTACAGATGACGACCAAATTAAGTGAAGCAGAAGAAGATTTACTGGATTTACTCAAAAAACTCGGACTCTATGATGCCAAATTGTGGCTGTCACAGGTACGTGCCCTTGTATACAGCAAGGATATGGTGGAAGTGCGGCACGATTTGAATACACAGCGCCAGAAACTGCGCAAACAGATAGAATATAACGAAAACAGGATTGAGGAAGCAAAGAAGAATATTAAAGAGGCAGCGGTCCGTAATCCCGACTGTATGGACGAAGCAATCCATATTATTGAGCAGTTTGAGAGTAAAAACGTAAGAAATCAGTAAAAACTGCTTGCCAATTTGTAGTCATATGATAAAATAAAAGTTAGGTTTTGCAATTGGAGGAAAAGAAAATGATGAAAGAAAGACTGCATGAAATCAGAGAAAAGGCATTAGCCCAGATTAATTCCACTGATTCACTTGAAAAATTAAATGAGGTAAGAGTTTCTTTCCTGGGTAAAAAGGGAGAACTTACAGAAGTCTTAAAGGGCATGAAAGACGTTGCACCTCAGGACAGACCGGCAGTTGGACAAATCGTAAATGAAACCAGACAGGCAATTGAGGAAGTACTGGAAAACGCGAAAAAGGAACTTTCCGCAAAAATGCGTGAAGTCCAGTTAAAGAGCGAAGTGATTGATGTAACACTTCCGGCAAAGAAAAACAATGTCGGACACAGACATCCAAACACTGTTGCACTCGATGAAGTAAAGAGAATATTTGTCGGCATGGGTTATGAAGTTGTAGAAGGACCGGAAGTAGAATATGATTATTACAATTTTGAAGCGTTAAATATCCCTGCAAATCATCCGGCAAAAGATGAACAGGATACATTTTATATTAATGATAAAGTTGTGCTGAGAACCCAGACTTCACCGGTTCAGGTCCGTGAAATGGAAAAAGGCAAACTGCCGATCCGTATGATTGCGCCGGGCAGGGTATTCCGTGCAGATGAAGTCGATGCAACCCATTCTCCATGCTTCCATCAGATTGAAGGCATGGTTATTGATGAGGGTATTACATTTGCAGATTTAAAAGGAACACTGGCTGAATTCGCAAGAGAGTTATTCGGACCGGAAACAAAAGTAAAATTCCGTCCTCATCATTTTCCATTTACAGAGCCAAGTGCAGAAATGGACGTGACATGTTTTAAGTGCGGCGGTAAGGGCTGCCGTATGTGTAAGGGCGAAGGCTGGATTGAAATTCTTGGCTGTGGTATGATTCACCCGCATGTATTTGAAATGAGCGGTATTGACCAGAACAAATATACAGGATTTGCATTCGGAATCGGTTTGGAAAGAATTGCGTTGCTGAAGTATGAAATTGATGACATGAGACTTCTCTATGAAAATGACGTAAGATTCTTAAAACAGTTCTAAAAAGAACGACGGCTGTAAGACAGCAAAGAAATTGGATACGAGGAAAGGATATTGAATCATGAATACATCATTAAATTGGATTAAGGCAATGGTTCCGGGACTGGAAGTAACAGATCAGGAATTCAGGGACGCAATGACACTTTCTGGAACAAAGGTGGAAAATTTTACCGCTTTTGACAAAAATCTTGATAAAATCGTTGTCGGACAGATTGAATCGGTCGAAAAGCACCCGGATGCAGATAAGCTGGTAATCTGCCAGGTGAATGTCGGCAGTGAAACTGTTCAGATTGTAACAGGCGCACCGAATATTCCGGTGGGTTCATCAGGACAGAAAGTACCGGTTGTATTAGATGGCGGACGTGTGGCAGGTGGTCATGACGGCGGCGCACTTCCGGAAGACGGCATTAAGATTAAAAAGGGTAAGTTAAGAGGTGTAGAAAGCTTCGGTATGATGTGTGCCATTGAAGAACTCGGTTCTTCCCGTGAATTTTATCCGGATGCACCGGAAAACGGCATTTACATTTTAGGTGATGATGCACAGGTTGGTGAAGATGCCGTTCACTATCTCGGTTTGGATGATACCGTATTTGAATATGAAATTACAAACAACCGTGTAGACTGCTACAGTATTATCGGTATTGCAAGGGAAGCAGCGGCAACCTTCAGAAAGCCGTTTACACCGCCGGTTGTAACAGAAACAGGCAACGCAGAAGACATTAACGATTATGTAAAGGTTGATGTGGAAGCCACAGACCTCTGCAGCCGTTACACCGCAAGACTTGTAAAGAATATCAAGCTTGCTCCGTCACCGAAGTGGATGCAGCGCAGACTGGCATCAGCAGGTATCCGTCCGATTAACAACATCGTGGATATTACAAACTACGTTATGGAAGAATATGGTCAGCCAATGCACGCTTATGATTATGACACCCTTGCAGGCGGTAAGATTGTTGTAAGACGTGCCAAAGACGGTGAGAAGTTCATGACATTGGATGGACAGGAAAGAACACTTGATTCTGATATGCTGATGATCTGTGACGGTGAAAAGGCTGTCGGTCTTGCAGGTATCATGGGCGGTGAAAATTCCAAGATTACGGATGACGTAAAGACCATGTTATTTGAAGCTGCAACCTTTGACGGCACAAATATCAGAAAGGCAACAAAGCGCCTGGGTCTTCGTACAGATGCTTCCGGTAAGTTTGAAAAGGGCTTAGATCCTGAAAATGCACTGGCGGCAATGAACAGAGCATGCCAGTTAATCGAAGAACTTGGAGCCGGTGAAATTGTCGGCGGCGTGGTTGACGTATATCCGAATAAGAAGGAAAGAGTCAGAGTGCCGTTTGAACCGGAAAGAATCAATGCACTACTGGGTACAAATGTTTCCGTGGAAGAAATGCTTGGATACTTTAAGATGCTTGAATTAGACTATGATGAAGCAAAGCAGGAACTGATTATTCCGACGTTCCGTCAGGATTTATTAAGAACAGCGGATATTGCGGAAGAAGTTGCAAGATTTTTCGGATATGCCAATATTCCTACAACACTGCCACACGGAGCTTCTACAATGGGTAAGATTTCCTTCAAGCAGAGAGTGGAAGATGTAGCTGGAGAAATCGCACAGTTCTGCGGATTCTCACAGGCAATGACTTATTCATTTGAAAGTCCGAAGGTATTTGATAAGTTAAAGCTGGCAGCAGATGCAGAGGAAAGAAAGACAGTTGTCATTTCCAATCCGTTGGGAGAAGATTTCTCCATTATGAGAACACTGCCGTTAAACGGAATGCTGA
>OJME01002004.1_pt1 | contig 14882 bp, 17 predicted proteins | sample 1597151 | NCBI WGS metagenome assembly OJME01 (sample SAMEA2452118, study PRJEB22498) | human gut metagenome | biome: human feces; feature: human gut; material: feces | place: Australia | collected 2012
TGTTCAGTTTTATTCCGGCAGCGGCGGCATGCCGCAGACAGGCCGCGGACGATTTGTGAAATTTTTGGGCCCTGCTTTTGTTGAAAGGTATTTATGCTATAATTAACCTAACAACAAACCAAAAGGAGGGTTTTTATGAAAATCGCAAAAACTCTGGCAGCAGCGGCATTGTGCCTGTCGGTATGCTCGGCGGCATTTGCGGCACCGGCTGTAAAAACATTTGACGTATACGAAGGCAGCGTAAAGATTGACGTTCCGCAAATTAAAGGCGCGGCAGGCGGCAAATTTGCCGATAATAAAATTAACAACACTTTAAATTTTTATGTTTTAAAGCAGCTGTATACAGCCCTGCCTTTAAGCATGAGAAACGATAACGTTATACGCACTGCTTATGATAAAACCTTTAAAGCCAAAGACGGCAGTGAAGACGCGCGCGAATTTGTTGAAGACGTGGCCGGTTTTGTTAATTTTAAACTGCGCTGCGACCTTGAAGATGTAAAACAGTACGGCGGCACCAGCGTGCCAAGCTATGATTTGCAGGGGCAGTATACCGTGCATTTTAAAGGCGATAATTATTTAAGCGTTGAACAGCGCGGTTACATTTACACCGGCGGCGCTCACGGCATGACGCTTTTTAATGCGGCAACGTTTGATTTAAACACCGGCAGGGAGCTTGAACTGGCCGATTTATTTAAAAACGGCAGCAACTATCTGGAACGCATCAATAAAGTTGTTGCAGCCAAGGTAGCCGAAGACTCCAGAATGTTCTTCGGGCCGGTAGAAGTAAAAGACGGCGACCGTTTTTATATTCAGGACGGCAAAAATCTTGTAATTGCTTACCCGCCTTATGAAGTAGCTCCTTATGCTGCTGGCGTTGTAACTTTTGCCATTCCGCTGGACGGCTTGAGCGATATTTTGGCAGTTGATATAAAATAACGCCTCCGAACCTTAAAAATAAAATTAAAATCTATTTATTTTAGCAGGCTGAAATGTTATAATAAATTTAGTCAACGGGGACTTCACAAATTGGTGGAGTCCCTTCTTTTTTAATATTTTGAAAGGTGAGGAAGTGATTTTATGGCAAAAGCAGAAGTAAAACAAAAGGGCTTCTTCGATAAAGCGATGGACTTTATTGAAAAAATCGGCAATGCCATGCCGGACCCTGTCAGCCTGTTCATTATTCTGGCTGTTGTGGTTGTAATTCTTTCTGCTATTTTGGGAAGCATTGGTTATGGAGCCGTGCATCCCGGTACCGGCAAAACCATTCAGGTAGTAAATCTTTTAACTAAAGATGGTTTCCGCGATATGTACAGCAAGGCCGTTGCCAACTATTCAAACTTTGCACCGCTGGGCATGGTAATGGTATGCATTATCGGTGCGGCTGTTGCAGAAAAGAGCGGGTTCCTTGTAACCATGATGAAACAAGTTATGGGCGACGCCAAATCGTGGATGGTAACTTTTGCCATTCTTTTTGTTGCAATTAACGCTAACCTTGCGGGCGACGCCGGCTATATTGTTATGCCGCCGCTGGCAGCAGTTATTTATATGGGCATGGGGCGCAGCCCTGTTTTGGGCATGATTGTTGCCTACGCCGGTTGTGCAGGCGGTTTTAGTGCCAATATTATGCTTGGCATGACGGACGCTCTGGCTTACGGCTTTACCGAAAGCGCAGCACGCATGATTGACCCTAACTATCAGGCAACTATGGCCATTAACTGGTACTTTTTAATTGTATCCTGTATTTTGCTTGCTGTTTTTGGTACGCTGCTGACGGAAAAATTCCTGGTAAAACGTTTCCCGACAACCAAAGAAGATTTATTAAAATATAATTTTGACGAATCGGAAGGGCAGATTACCGAGGCACAGAAGCGCGGATTAAAATGGGCTGTTATCGGACTTGTAATTTTTGTAATTGCGCTTGTTGCGGCTTGCATCGGCGACGACCCGCTTCTGGCAGATCCCAAAACACATTCTGTTATGACTAACGGTTCTCCGTTTATGAACGGCATTATTTTAACGGTTACCGTTGCGCTGTTTGTTGTTGGTGCCTGCTATGGCTTTGGCTGCGGCAAATATAAAAATGACCGCGATTTGTTTGCCGACATAACCCTTGGCTTTAAAGATATGGCCGGTTACATTTTTATGTGTTTCTTTATCGCCCAGTTTACCAGCTATTTTGCATGGAGCAACCTGGGCATTGTAATGGCAATTAAAGGCGCAGAAGCTTTAAAAGCAATGGAATTTACCGGTGCGCCGCTTTTGATTGGCCTTATTTTTGTATCGTGCCTTGTTAATATTCTTATCGGTTCTGCTTCCGCAAAATGGGCAATTCTGGCGCCGATTTTTGTGCCGATGCTGATGCTGATGGGCTTTGACCCTGCCGTTACGCAGGTTTCTTACCGCATAGGCGATTCCATTACCAACCCGCTGTCGCCGCTGTTCCCGTACTGCCCGGTTATTTTGGGCTTTGTACGCAGGTATGCGCCGGAGATGGGGCTGGGTTCCGTTATCGCCAACATGGTGCCGTTTTCCGTTACTTTTACGGTTATCTGGATTATCCAGCTTCTGGTATGGATTTTCCTCGATATTCCCCTTGGCCCGGGCGGCGGTATTTTCCTTAACTGATAATTTAAACGTAAATACAGCGGCTGCTTAACGGGCAGCCGCTTTTATAAGGAGTATGGCTATGTACTATTCTAAAATTAATATTTCCGTTCATGGCAGTTCCGCGCATGGTTCTACGCCGCATTTAGGCAAAGACGCTATTGTGGCGGCATCGTCTTTTATTTTAAACGCGCAGGCTCTTGTAAGCCGCTTAAACAATCCGCTTAAGCCGCTGGTGTTTACGGTAAGCGGCGTTAACGGCGGCACGCAGTTTAATATTATTACCGATTTGGTAAAAATGACGGCTTATTTATATGCCGGGGACGAAGAAAACCTTAAAGCAGCACAGCCCGGCCTTACGGCAATTGCCCAAAGCACAGCCGCAGCATTTGGCTGTACGGCAGAAGTTGAATTCGGCCAAGTGCAGAAAAACGGAGGTGAGGCATGATGAACTTTAAAGAACTTGCCTTAAAAGAAGAAAGCTATATTTTAGAGCAGCGCCGCTGGCTGCATGCCCATCCGGAACTTGGCACCAAAGAATATAAAACAACGGAACATATTGTAAACGAACTGAAATCCTTCGGTATTGAAGTGCAGGTTTTTGACGATATTACCGGCTGCGTCGGCATTATCCGCGGAAAGCAGCCCGGACGCACGGTAATGCTGCGCGCCGATATCGACGCGCTGCCGATACAGGAAGAAAACAACTGCGGCTTCTGCTCGCAGAACGATGGCATTATGCATGCCTGCGGGCATGACTGCCATACGGCAATGCTGCTGGCTGCCGGTAAAATGCTGGCGGCGAATAAAAATAAGCTGCACGGAACGGTAAAACTTTTATTCCAGATGGCAGAAGAAATTGGGACAGAATCGCGCCATTATGTTGAAAAAGGCTGCCTTGACGATGTGGACGCTGTTTTTGGGCAACATGTATGGGCTTTAATGGACAGCGGCACGGTTAATTTTGAAGACGGCGAACGCATGGCGTGCAGCGACCGCTTTACAATTACCGTAACCGGTAAAACCGCACCGGCGGATAAGCCGCAGCAGGGCAGTGACGCCGTACTTGCGGCGGCAGGCGTTGTTATGGCACTGCAAAGCCTTGTAAGCCGTATTAACAACCCCGAAAACACGCTTGTAGTAACAACCGGCATGATGAACGGCGGCAGTGCAGATGCCGTTATTGCCGGTAAGACAGAACTTGTAGGCACGGTAAGAACTTTTAATAAAGAATTCCGCAGGGGCATGCCGCAGCTTATCGATGATATTGCGAAAAAAGCAGCGCTTACCTATGGCTGCGAAGTTAGCAGCACCTATTTCTTCGGCCCTGCGCCGCTTATTAACGAACACCATGATTTAAACGAAATTGCCCGTAAGGCAGCCGTAAAAATTATGGGCGAAGGCTGCCTGAGCCATTTGGATAAAATGACTGGCGCAGAAGATTTTTCGGTATTTATGGAAAAAACCAAAGGCGTATATGGCTTTATCGGCGTGCGCAACCTTGCCAAAGGGCTGAACTGCGTGCATCACCACCCCAAATTTGCGGTAGATGAGGACCAGTTAAAATACGGCGCCGGTATTTATGCGCAGTTTGCTTACGATTATTTAAACAGTGATGCCAAATGAACAAGCTGATAAAAATAATGCTGCTGCTGGTGCTGGCTGCGTTTTGCAGCCTGGCATCGGCGCAGGAGCCTGATTATGCGGACACTGGCAGCTGGGCGTACTGGCGCATTGGCGAAAGCAAGCCGGCCGATTTATTTATTGTGTGCCCTACCGTTGACCTTGGCACGGGCGGCAATAAAAATATGAGCCTTGCCGATAACGAGGCGAAAAAGAATTTTTACGGCGCACTTAATATGGAGCGCGGCATTTATGAGCAGCATTGCCGCATGTATGCGCCGTATTACCGCCAGGCAGTGCTGACTGATTATGATTTGCCTGCAAACGAGGCAGAGCCTTATTTTAACCTTGCTTATAAAGATGTACGCGCGGCCTTTGTATATTATATGCAGCACGAAAACAACGGCAGGCCGTTTGTGCTTGCAGGGTTTTCGCAGGGGGCGGAAATGTGCCTGCGCCTTTTAAAAGAATTTGGCAATGAGGATTTTGTAAAAAACAACATGGTTGCCTGCTATGCCATCGGCTGGAGGTTTACGCCGCAGGAAGCGAAGCAGTATCCGTATATCCGCCCGGCACAGAGTGCTGATGATTTGGGTACGGTGATTATGTTTAACAGCGAAGCGCCGGAGGTTACATCTTCACTGATGGTGCCGCATGGTGAAAAAAGTTTCTGCATTAATCCTCTTAACTGGCGTACGGACGGCACAATGGCTGATAAAGCGCTGAACTCAGGCGCATGTTTTACCGATTACAGCGGCAGCATTAAGCGCGAAGTGCCGCAGCTTACAGGGTGCTGCATAGATACGGAACGCGGCGTACTGAAAGTTACAGACATTGATAAAAAGCAGTATCCACCGGTGCTGTCCATTTTTACCGATGGTATTTACCATTTATATGATTATCAGTTTTTTTACCGCAATTTGCAGCAGAATGTTGGACTGCGCATAAATACTTTTGTTGAAGAAAGGCAGGTACAAAATGCAGCATAAACAAGGCTTGCCTCATATTAAAATTTTGGCTACAGGAGGCACTATTGCCGGCAGTGCGGCAAGCGCCGGCAAACTTACCGGCTATACCGCCGGGGAGTTAAGCGTACAAAGCCTGATTGATGCCGTGCCGCAGCTTACGGAAATTGCAGCGGTAAGCAGCGAGCAGCTTGCGAATATTGACAGCTGCAATATAACAAGCGATTTATGGTTTAAACTTGCTGCGCGCTGCAATGAGCTGATGGCAGATGAAAGTGTAGACGGAATTGTAATTACACATGGCACGGATACACTGGAAGAAACTGCCTATTTTTTAAATCTTACTGTTAAAGGCAGCAAGCCGCTCGTTCTTACAGGCGCTATGCGTCCGGCAACAGCTATCAGCGCGGACGGGCCTTTGGATTTGCTTAATGCCGTAAAAACTGCTGCCTGCCGGGAAGCGTGCGGCAAAGGCGTGCTTGTTGTAATGAACGATATTATTATGGCGGCAAGGTATGCCACCAAAACGAGCGCGTTCAAGGTAGAGGCGTTTCAGGCAGTGCCTTACGGACAGCTTGGTACAATTGCCGGTGGCAGGGTGTATTTTGAAGCCGCAATCAGTAAATGCCATACGGTAAATTCCGTTTTTGCCGGTAAAAACTACACATCTTTGCCGCGCACCGATATTATTTACACACATTGTGATGATGACGGCATACTTATTGAAGCAGCCGTAAATGCCGGTGCGCAGGGGCTTGTTTATGCTGGAAGCGGCATGGGCAGTATCCACGCCGGTGCAGAGCAGGCGCTTATGCGGGCAGTAGCTCATGGCATTGCTGTTGTACGCAGTACCCGCGTCAGTGAAGGGCGCGTTTTAGCGGCTAACCCTAAATGGGATGAGGCGGGCTTTATCTGTGGAGGCAATTTAAATCCGCAAAAAGCGCGCATTTTATTGCAGCTTGCGCTTACATGTACAAAAGACACAAAAAAAATACAAGAAATTTTTGACGAATATTAATGGAAGAAGGCAATATTATGGCATTGCTGGAACAAATTTTGGAAGAAAACGCTAAATTTACGGCATCATTACCGGAAAGCTATCTGCACCGCAATGACAAAGTAAGCAAATATCCTGCAAGGCAGCTTGCAATTTATACCTGCATGGATACGCGTCTGGTAGATTTTCTGGAACCTGCCATGGGCATTGCGCGCGGCGAAGCCAAGGTTATTAAGGCGGCGGGCAACATGATTACAGGCCCGTTTGATGAAGTTATACGCAGTTTAATGGTAGCTGTGTATGAACTTGGCGTAACGGAAATAATGGTTGTTGGCCATGAAGATTGCGGCATGCAGCATTCAACATCCGAATCGTTAAAAAAACGTATGCTGGAACGCGGTATAAAACCGGAAGCGATTACGGAAATTGAAAGTGAATTTTCCAGGTGGGTTGATGCATTTCATCATCCAAGGGAGAATGTGGAAAAAACAGTGGCAGCAATTAAAAATAACCCGCTTTTGCCGCAGGATATTATTGTGCACGGACTGCTGTTCTGCCCGGACAGCGGCAGGCTGGAAGTTATTGTGCGCGGCTGATAAGGTGGCGGTATTAATGAAAGCAATTTACAAAATTTTGGCGGTGCTGATGGCGCTGTGCTTTGCGGCAACCGGTTTTGCCGCGTCCGTAACGTATAACGAACACGGCGTGCTGAAGCTGGACCGCAAAAATATCGACATGCTGCCGGATAATTTCCGCACGTCGGATTATGCGTTTGAAAAAGACCTGCTAGGCGGCAAAGAGCCTTCGCGCACCGGCATGGAGGATTTGCGCATCTCCGGCAGCAAGGCATTTTCCGAACTGGAATACGCAGAGATTTTAAAGCATATCCCGGCAGCGCCGGAGCTGATTTATGATGTTGACCTGCGCGGCGAAAGCCACGGCTACATTAACGGCAGTGCCGTAAGCTGGTACAAACCTAACGACTGGGGCAACAAAGGGCGCGCGCACGGCGAAATTGTGACGAGCGAGCAGCAGATGCTGGATGAAATTGCCGCTGTGCCATTTGTGAATATCGGCATTTTGGGTGCGAATAAAGAAATTGTGCCGGATAAATGCTATACATGGCCGGTGGAAAGCGCCGTTACTGAAAAGGCTATGACGGCAATGCATGACACAAAATATCTGCGCCTGACCCTAACTGACCATTTAACGCCACACCATTTAGAGGTTGACCGCTTTGTGCGTTTTTACAAAACGCTGCCAGAAGGCGCGTGGCTGCACTTCCACTGCTTTGCTGGCAAAGGGCGCACTACAACCTTTATGGTGATGTATGATATGCTGAAAAATGCGGATAAGGTAAGCTTTGACGATATCGTTATGCGCCAGTTCGCCATTGGCGGCATTAATTTAACGGCTTATAATCCTAATAAACCGCAATGGCGCCAAACGGCAGTTAATGAACGTATTGCCTTTTTAAAATCCTTTTACCGCTATGCAAAAGAAAACCCAAAACTGCAAAAATCGTGGACTCAATGGGCAACAGAAAATAAAATGCCTTTGGCGGTGGAATGAAGTAACAGACCTTTTCTATTATGAAAAGGTCTGTTTTTATCTCAGGAAGATTTAAATTTTGGTATAATAATAAAAAAGATTGCAAAAGAGGTTTTATGATGCCATTACAAATTATTGCTGCTAATATTACTAAAATGAAAGTTGATGCCATTGTTAATGCTGCCAACAATAGTTTGCTTGGTGGCGGCGGTGTGGACGGCGATATCCACAAAGCGGCAGGACCACAGCTTTTGGAAGAGTGCCGGAAGCTGAACGGATGCAAAACCGGTCAGGCTAAAATAACCAAAGGTTACAACCTGCCTGCCAAATATATTATTCATACTGTTGGACCGCGTTGGATGGGCGGCATTGTTGGTGAAAAAGAAGCACTTGTTTCCTGCTACCGTGAAAGTTTGAAATTGGCAGTAGAATATAATTGTGAGAGTATTGCTTTTCCGCTGATTTCATCAGGTGTCTACGGCTATCCCAAGGATAAGGCATTGGAAGTCGCAGTAAAAACAGCGGAAGAATTTTTACGCACGCATGACCTGGCTGTATATATTGTTATTTTTGACCGTAAGGCATATCGTATTGCCGGTTCATTGTATGACGCTATCGAAACATATCTTGATGAATGCGAAATTGTTGAAGAAGTACCGCGCCTGTATAATGTGCCGCCTTTAAAAATAAGCAAAAAGTTATTTAATAAAGCAGTTGCTGAAAAAAGCTGTGAGTATGGAAATGCAGAACGTGATTTAGAAAAATTTGTAAGTTATATAGATGAAAGTTTTACAGAAATGCTTCTGCGCAAAATTGACGAAAAAGGCATGACGGATGCCGAATGTTACCACCTTGCAAACGTTGACCGCAGGTTGTTTTATAAAATCCGCAAGGATAAAAATTACCGTCCCAGCAAGCAAACTGCCATTGCTTTTGCCATAGCGCTTAAGCTGCCGCTTGACGAAGCGAAAGAACTGCTGACAAAAGCAGGGTTTGCGTTGTCTCCATCGCAGGTGTTTGACAGGATTATTGAATTTTTCATAATTAACAAAAAGTATGATATATACGAAATAAATACTGCTCTGTTTGCCTTTGACCAGCCTTTGTTGGGTGCATAAAATGTCGCTTTGCGGGCGACCAAAAGAGCCAACAAAAAATTTACAATATGGTTGTAAGCAGAAATGTTTACAGCCATATTTTTATTTTGGAGGTTATTATTATGAAACAAAATTTAACGGAGCTCGTTTTTATTATTGACCGCAGCGGTTCTATGGCAGGTTTGGAAGTAGATACTATCGGCGGATTTAACGGCATGCTGCAAAAGCAGAAAAAGGCAGAGGGCGAAGTACTGGTGACAACTGTGTTGTTCAATCATGAAAGCCAAACCATCCATGACCGTGTGGAGATTGATAAAGTGCCGCTGCTGACGGAAAATGATTACTGTGTTGGCGGCTGTACGGCTTTATTGGCTGCTGTCGGCGAAACCGTGGAGCATATTAAAAATATCCACAAATACGCGCGGGCGGAAGATGTGCCGCAGCATACGCTGTTTGTTATTACAACGGACGGCATGGAAAACGCCAGCACTAAATACAGCTGTGTGCAGGTTAAACGTTTGATCGAGGAGCAAAAGGAGCGCGGCTGGGAGTTTTTGTTCTTTGGTGCTAATATCGATGCTGTTGATGTTGGCCACGATTTGGGGATTGCCAAAGAGCGTGTTGCAAATTTTAACAACGATGCCAAAGGTATTAACCTAAATTTTGCGGTAGTCAGCGAAGCAGTATCCTGCCTGCGTACCGGCAAACAACTTAAAGCAGACTGGAAAAAGAAAATTGACGAGGATTATAAGAATAGGAAAAAATAAAATAAAAAGATGCCTGCTGTTGAATAAATTAAATTTGCAGAAATAGCAATAATATTACTATTTTTAAAATAGCCGAAGTTTTAAATAAAAAACAAAACAGCCTGCCTTTGCATTTGCAAAAGCAGGCTGAATTTTTACAATATTATAATTCTGGTACGCCTGAGTGGAATCGAACCACCGCACGCGGCTCCGGAGGCCGCTGCTCTATCCACTGAGCTACAGGCGCACTATAACATTTGCATTATACCACAAATGTGCTGTTTGTACAATCAGGCTTAATGCACGTACTGTTATTTATTTTGCAGACGCCGTTTTTTGTGTTACAATTAGCTTATTAAATGAAACGGAGTAAATTATGCAAAAAAACATCTGGCAGCAGCTTGTTGCCGTTATAATTTTTATATGGGCCTTGTGGAATTATGAAATAACCTTATCTCTGCTGGGCAGCGCGCTGGGCATTTTAATGCCGCTTATTACGGGCTGCGTTATTGCTTTTACCGTAAATGTGTTTATAGAAAAATTTGAGCAGATATGGATGCGCGTGTTAAAAGAGCGTGCTGCCAGGTTTAGAGGGCCGGTTTGCCTTATTGCAGGTTTTATGCTTATTTTTGGCGTAATAACGGCACTGCTTTTTGCCGTTTTGCCGGAACTGCATGCAAGCATTGTTATTTTAAGCCATAAACTGCCGCAGGATATTGTATATTTTAATGCCTTTTTGCAGGAGCAGCTTTTGTCATGGAATTTTTCGCCCGAAGACGTGGCATACGTTCAGGACAAAATTTATGAATGGCAGGCTGCCGTGGAAACTTACTGGCAGGCCAATAAAGCGGCTCTGCTTTCGCAGACTTTAAGCATTACGGCTTCCGTTGCCGGTGTGGTGGCAAACCTTGTAATGGGCTTTGTGTTTGCGGTGTATATTCTGCTGGAAAAGAAACAGCTTGCAGTATCATCACGCCGTGCACTTTATGCTTTTTGCAGTGCTGAACGCGCCAGGTACATTATTGCGGCGGCATCGCTTGCCAAAAGGTTTTATCGGCGGGCAGCTTCTGGAGGCTTTCTTACTGGGGCTGATGTGTTTTGCCGGTATGATAATTTTAGGCATACCTTATGCTTTTGTTATTTCCGCACTGGTTGCGTGCCTTGCGGTTGTTCCGTATATCGGCTCCATAACCAGTGCAGTTATAGGCTGCATTTTTATAGTAATATCGCAGCCGGATAAAGTTATTGTTTTTATTATATTTTTCCTTGTATTGCAGCGTATCGAAGGCGACATTCTTTACCCGAGAATTGTCGGCAAATCCGTCGGACTGCCGGAATTATGGCTGCTTGTTGCGGCTATGATAGGCGCAGGGCTTGGCGGCATTATGGGCATGATTATAAGCGTGCCCTTGTGTTCCGTTTTTTATGCGCTTTTCAGCGATTATATCAAACGGCGGCTGCAAACTAAAAAAATGAATGATATTTGAACTTTATGGAGGAATACTTAATGAAGAAAATTGCTGTACTGCGCTGCCTGCGTGTAAGCGCATCCTGCACGGGAAGCGGCTGCCTGCGTGCGTTAAACGAAAAAACAGGCGCGTTTGAACGTTATGGCGATGAAACTTTGCAGGCTGCTGCCGTTTTTACCTGCAACGGCTGCGGCGAAAATAAACTGCCTAACCAGGAAGGGATTAATAAAAAAGTTGAACGCATTATAAAAATGCAGCCGGACGCACTGCATTTAAGCAACTGCACCATGCCTAAAGATGAAAACGGCAACCGTGTAATCTGCCCGGTAATTAAAGAACTGGAAGATAAATTTACTGCTGCCGGGATTGACGTGGTGCGCGGAACGCATTAACGGCGCAAAGATTAAGGAAAGAGGGTGCTGATGACGGCTAAAATAATTATTTCGGCTGTTAACCCGGAAGAAACCCGCATGGGCATTGTGGAAAATGACCGTTTAATGGAATATGTTGTTGAGCGCAATAACAGTGCGCAGCTTGTCGGCAGCATCTTTCTGGGGCGCGTGTGCAATGTGGTGCGCGGCATACAGGCGGCTTTTATAGATATTGGCCTTGATAAGAACGCTTTTTTGTATTTGGGCGACAAAACAGGCATTACCGAAGGGCAGCGCGTGCTGGTTGAAATAACAAAAGACGCCCGCGGCAGCAAAGGCCCTACGGCAACGCTTGATATATCGCTTGCCGGCAGGTATGCGGCGCTGCTGCCGGAAGCAAATTATACCGGCATTTCGCGTAAAATTACCGACAGTGCCGAACGCAGCCGCCTGAAGAAAATTGCCGACGAAGTTACAAACGGGGCGGCAGGTGCGGTTATGCGCACTAATGCTGCCGGTATGCCGGAAGAAGTTTTGCGTGCTGATTTGCAGCAGCTTATGGCAGACTGGCAGATTATACGGGCGCGTGCCAAGCTTGCACGTTCACCGCAGGTACTGCACCGCGAACTTGATATTTCCGTACGCATTGTGCGCGACTATCTTAATGCCTGTATTGATGAAGTTGTTGTAGACAGCCCGGCTGTTTACGGGCGTTTGCAGGAACTTTTGCAGAATATTGCCGAAAGCAGAAGCTGCAAACTGCTGCTTCACGACAAGCAGACCGATATTTTTTCATACTACCGTTTAAGCGACGATATTGCTTCCATCAGCGACAGGCGCATTGATTTGCCCAGCGGCGGCTACCTTGTTATAGATTATACGGAAGCTATGACAGTTATAGATGTTAACAGCGGGCATTTCAGCGGGCGCGAAAACCTGGCGGAAACCGTAATGCAGATTAACCGCGAAGCGGCGGACGAAATAGCACGCCAGCTGCGCCTGCGCGATATTGGCGGCATTATTGTGGTAGATTTTATCGACATGGATAAAAAAGAATACCGCGAAGAAATAATGGAACGTTTGCAGCAGGCGCTGCGCGTCGATAAAATGAAACCCTGCGTGCAGGATATGACGGTGCTTAACCTTGTGGAAATAACCCGCAAAAAAGCCCGTCAGAACTTGTCGGCAGTGCTTTATGCGCCGTGCCCGCTCTGCCAGGGCAGCGGCAGGGTGCAGTCGCAGGAAACGGTAGGGCTTGAAATAAAACGCCGCCTGCGTACGCTTCTGGCCAAGCCATGTGCGCCGCGCAGCATTTTAATTATGGTCAGCCCGTGGCTTGCCGAATGGCTGAACCATAAAGTTATACGCCAGTGGGAAAAAGAGCTGAACTGCACGCTTGCCGTAACGGCAGAGCCGCGTTTGCAGCTTGAAACTTTTTCACTTTTAGATAACACCGGTGTTGACAAATAACGCCCGGTGTGGTAAATTATTCCAGTATAGACTGATTGAGTCTGTCCCCAACCGCGCAGAGAGGTTCCGTAAACTCCGGATGGAGTACCGTATTTGGCGAGTATATAACAAGGGAGGTGCAAATAAATGTACGCAGTTATTAAAACCGGCGGTAAACAATACCGTGTTGCTGAAGGCGATGTATTGAACGTTGAAAAACTGAATGCAGAAGCCGGCAGCGAAGTAGTATTTGACGAAGTTCTTACCGTAGTTAACGATGCTGATGTTAAAATCGGCCAGCCTGTAGTTGAAGGCGCAAAAGTTACTGCTAAAGTTGTAGAGCAGGGCAAAGGCGAAAAAATCCTCGTTTTCAAATACAAAGCTAAATCCAACTACCGTAAACGTCAGGGTCACCGTCAGCCGTTTACTAAAGTAGAAATCTCCAAAATTGAAGCATAATGGTTAAAGTCAGTATTTACCGTGACAAAAACGGAGATATTACTTCTTATGAGGTAGCAGGGCACGCCGGAGCGGCAGAGGAGGACGGTTACGACCTTGTCTGCAATTCGGTTTCCGTACTGACTCAGGCTCCGCTTATCGGTTTGGAGCGTTATTTAAAACTTAAGCCGCAGTACACAGTTGATGAAGAAAGCGGCATCTTTACATTAAAACTTGACCGGGCGGACAGCAATACACAGGCAATACTTGAAACAATGGTTCTGGCATTGCAGAGTGTAGAACGGCAGTTTCCGCAGTATGTCAAAGTGAAAGACACCAGGAGGTGAATACCGATGTTTGAACTGATTCTTCAATTACATGCTCATAAAAAAGGTACCGGCAGCTCCCACAACGGACGTGACTCCAACTCTCAGCGCCTCGGCACCAAAGCACATGAAAGCCAGCTCGTTACCGCAGGCAGCATCATCGTTCGTCAGCGTGGTACCCGCTTCTATCCCGGCCACAATGTAGGCATGGGCAAAGATTACACCATTTATGCAATGGTTGAAGGCCGCGTTAAATTTGAACGCAAAGGCCGCGATAAACGCCAAATCAGCGTATATCCGGTTGAAGAAGCTATGTAATTTTGCTTATTACCCCAAAGTTTTTGGCTTTGGGGTTTTATTTTCACCTGATTATAATAAAAATTATTTACTGCAAATGTGAATTATTTGTAATTTTGCTTCAATTTACAGCTTTTCTCCTTGAACAAAAGGTCAAAAAATGCTATGATTAAACCATCAGATAAGATAATTTTTTAAGGAGTGATATAAATGGCAGCATTACATTTAAGCGCAGAAAATTTTAAACAGGAAGTATTGGAAGCAAAAGGCAAGGTTTTGGTAGATTTTTTTGCAACCTGGTGCGGCCCCTGCCGTATGATGAGCCCGATTGTTGACCAGCTGGCAGACGAACTGGCAGATGTTAAGGTGTGCAAGGTTGATATTGACCAGGCTGAGGCGCTGGCAACCGAATACGGCGTGGAAGTTGTGCCTACTTTTATTGTTTTTGAAAACGGAGAAGCAGTTAAAAGCGTAAGCGGTGTTATGCCGAAACCTGTAATTTTGGATATGCTGAAATAAGGTGTTTTTATGGCTGATAAAATGACGGATATTATTATTATCGGCGGCGGTACAGCCGGAATGACGGCTGCCGTTTATGCCGGGCGTGCCGGGCGCAGTGTTAAGGTGCTGGAACAGAGCATTCACGGCGGGCAGATTATTAATACCAGCCATGTGGAAAATTTTCCGGGCTTTGACAATATTGCCGGTTTTGAATTTGCAACGGCGCTGTATGACCAGGCTGTAAAATTTGGTGCTGAGTTTGTGTACGAAAAAGTTACCGGCATTGAAAATACAGACGGCTTTAAACGCGTGCTTACGGCAAACGGGCATTATGATGCCAAAGCCGTTATTATCGCAACCGGTGCGCGCCCGCGGCCGATTGGCGTTGCCGGTGAGGAAAAATTTGTAGGACGCGGCATTTCCTTCTGCGCAACGTGCGACGGCGCTT
>OJME01002022.1_pt1 | contig 14743 bp, 18 predicted proteins | sample 1597151 | NCBI WGS metagenome assembly OJME01 (sample SAMEA2452118, study PRJEB22498) | human gut metagenome | biome: human feces; feature: human gut; material: feces | place: Australia | collected 2012
GTGTTTGGCTCCTTCAGCCGGAATGACATACGAAGTGCAGTAGATGGTGGCTTCGGTCGGTCCGTAGAGGTTGATTACCGTGGCATTGGGTATGCAAGGGCGAAATTCATCGAGCAGATTCACGTCAGTGGCTTCGGCTGTGACGATGAGATAGCGTAAGTCCGGAAAACTGATTTCCCCGAAATAAGGGCGTGATAACCGAAGTACGGAAGGTGCCACTGCCGCAAACGTAAGGCGATGGCGTTCCATAATATCCAGTACGTTCAGGTATTTCATTCCTTTCTGCGGAACAGCATAGACACATGCCCCGAGAGTGAGGGGATAAAGAAACGACACGACAGAGACATCGAATGTCAGTTCGAACATCTGAAGCATACGGTCGTTTTCGTCCAACTCCCATCCTAAAGCGCGATAAGCCTTATAGAAAGCATTCAAGTTCCTTCGGGATATAGGAACGCCTTTGGGTTCGCCCGTACTTCCTGACGTGAAGATGATGTAAGCAGGCACGTCGGGATTAACGTCATACGTCACCACGCCGGAATGCGAGGTTTGCCGGTGTGAGGAGACGCACACCCGTCCGGCACTGATGTCAGGAGGAAGTATATCGCCGTTCTCTCCACTGTAAAGCAACAGACCGATGCCGGATTGCCGGGCTATCCGGCAGTTGCGTTCTGCCGGATAATCGGGATGCAACATGACGTATGTTTTTCCGGAAAGCAGCACCGCCAAAATGGATGCGTAGGTTTCCATACGGTTTTCAGCCGTGATGCCGATGATGTCTTCTTTGAGATTCCTCAGCGTTTCACAAATGCTTCCTGCCAATCCAAACAATTCCTGATAGGTATAAGTCCGGTCGTCAATAACCAGTGCCGGACGCATGGCATAACGGTTCGATGCCCGGACTATAGCGGCCAGCATATCTGCATCATTTTTCTTCTTCATAATTTGTATGTTCTCTGTTTATATTTTCTTGTTCCGTTTGCGGCTCATGCAGCACTGCTTTCTCTTTGGAGATGCCGGGGTTAGTGCCAATCATCCACAAGAAATGGGGAAATGGCAATACCAGTTTCACGGTGTTTTCTTTTTTTGTTGTTTCCATCTTTCTTTTCAGCATAATGTAACTGTTCTCTTTTGAAAATCTGCCTTTGGGAGAATGCGTTGATGACACCAGAAGTTCCAACAGTTTTTCAGATGACTCTTGTTCTTCTTTTATAAGTCTTAAAGAAAGCGGATTCTCCATTTTGCACTATTGACGTTATTTGAAAGTATAGCCAAAACTCAGATAAGGATACAATAGCGGGGTTTTACGCAATTCGTATTTGTCTCCAAAATTGAATGAAGGACTGACACCGGCACGGAACATAAAACCACTTTCCCGTTGATAGCGGTATCCGATATTTAAAAAGATATAGTATCCGAAAGTATTCCGTGATTCAACTATCTGAGTAACCGGTTCGATAATGCTGACATTTCCCTCGCTGTTAACCCAATAAGTTTCCTTTATAGAATACAGCCCCATATTGATGCCAGTTCCGGCTTCAAACTTGCTGCGCCGTTTACCTAAAATGCAATTAAACTCCAATGGCACGGAAAAACCATGTCCTTCATTGGAATTGTAGTTCGTCCCATAAAAATAGGATATTCCGGCACGATAGCCGAAAACTGAACCGGGCTTTATTCTTGTGTCATAAGAAACGCCAATCATATTTGAAGCACCCAATAGTTCCAGGTAGATGCTCTTGGACGTTTTATCTTTATGCGGATTGTCTGTCTCTTGCCCGAAGGCGGGAAAAGAGAGAATGCAGATTAAAATTATTGTTGTAATATTTCTCATCCTTTTTCTTATGGTTTAAGCCTATTTGATAGGCTGTTTAATTGTCACCGTGACTTGTTCCGCTTTGTTGGATGGATTATAAAGCAGACTTCCGCATGAACTCATGCACATCATCCATCCGCATAGCAGAATCCATATAGTAACAGTCGTTATTTTGCTTTTTTTCTGTTTCATATTATCAATGATTAAAAAATAGACCTTTCACGATTTGCTGGAACATTCCACCAAAATCCGCGTTTATTTCGCGCCCGTTGTGCTTATACGACGGACGTATTATCGGTACAGTCCATTGCCGGTGAGACCCATTGCCGCCATAGCTTCTCATGCCCACGTCCATTGCCCACCGCTCTGCCAAATCGAATGAGAGGTAACCGCCATAATGGTAGCCGTCTATCCTCTTCATCGGTTTTACTCCCGGAAAGTAGGTGCAATAATAGGTGCCGAAGAGATGGAGCGATGTTTGGGGGAGGAATTGATAGGAAACATCGGTGCCGATTCCGAATGTATTGCTACTCGAACGGGGAATGCTCAGTTTATGCGCATAGAGGCACAGCCCCAATTTCCATTTCTCGTTTGGAGAATACACCGTTTTGACTTCGGCATAGTTCGATACGCCGACTCCTATGATGTTTTCCTGCCTGCCACGCCCCCAAACATCCACTTTGTTAAACCGATGGATAATCCCGCCGACATTGTATTCACCTTTATGCAGGGATGAACGGTCAACGGGAAAACTCCGTGTATAATCAGGACGAAAGTCCAAAAGCGTTCCGGGCATTTGGGGAATGGCATCAAAATGTGGAAACAAAAATGCCTTCTCATGTTCATAAACCGACAGTTTGGTCGTGTCTATGCCCGTCACGGTCTGTTTTGTACGGTCAAAGGAAAGTACACGTTTTTCCTGCCCGTATGATTTTGAGCAAACAGACAACAGCAGCATGATGACAAGAGCCACACTATATGCTGTCAGATTGATGCCGCAGATTTTCAATTTTTGTTTCCACATAATATATATTCAATCGCAGGATTTCGATATATGTTTCTTTTCGTTCCATGACTGTTGGGATTATTGGCAAAACGGACTCGCCAAAAGCGAAAGAGCGATTGTCGCAATGACAACCGCCGTAATCGCCATGGCTGTAACGAATACATCGATAGACAGCCGTTCGATCGTTTCGATAATCATCTTGCTCATATTTTTTGTCGCAAAAATATCTGGCATAAAACGGCTATACAATCAGAATCTTACCGAAACGGAGAAATCGGCTTCGCAATCGCCCGAATCCGCCTTCGAAACAATTTCGGAGGTATCCGTTCACTTGCTTCCGAACAGCCGCCTTCGCCGCCGATACGACAGGAAGATGCAGAGAATGCACGCCAGAATCATTCGTTCGGAGTGGTCAGAAGTGCACTTCCCTGTGTAATATCGATACTTGTGAAAGCATCGCCGACCGTCATTCCTATACCGATTTTCCTCGGCTCCCGTCCATCGTTCTCTTTCAGGGCGATATACAATTTGTTCGGACTTTCGGACGGCACGACGATTTCGCACCACTCGTTTTCGAACTTCATAAATCCGAAATCCTCGCCGTGAATCATCAGGTTTTCGCCCTTCGCTTCGTATTGGACGGTGGAAATCCACCAGCCTTTGTAATTTTTCATCGTCACGACGGCCGAGCCTCCCTGCGGCGGAACGGTTATTTCCCGACAGTCCGTCTTGATTGGATCCCAATCGCCGTCCTTGCGTGTACACGATACTGCCGATGCTGCGATAGCAAGTAAGTAAAAGCCGTATTTCAATAGTTTCATACGTGTATATATTTTCGATTCGCGGCAATATTAGTATGAAAGGGTGTTTTGACTTCATTTTGACCATTATTGCCCAGTATACTATAATGCACTTCCACTTCTCCGGGAATATCATCTTTTGTGGTTATTGCAATATAATTATGCCGAAGAATAGTTGTTTTGCGTACTCCTTCCTCTAAATCAACCTTTGTACATTGGGAAAACAATATTGTAAGAAAAAGCCAAACACACAATTGTAAAGAGAAGATCTTCTTCATTTTGTTGCATCTTTAAATTAATCCCAAACCATTAACCAAGGATTCCACCAATCAACCTTTGTATAGTTGCCGCCATTCTTCTTGTCTCCTGGCACGCCTACTTTTGCGCCATTATCTATCTGAAGGAAATAATAGTTTCTCCACAACCAAGAACCAGTCTGTTTTGCACCATAAGCTAAAGTCCAATGCAATTGCCCACCAGAACCACACAATCTGATTGCGGGTTTCTTATAATGCTTTATTTGGTCATATGCAAAAAGATCAGCAAAGCACAGAGCTGGATTAATCCATATTTTCCCATTGGAAGCAATGGGCATTGTCCTCCCCATTTCTCCCGGAGTCATCGGTCTTCCGAAAAGACGCAAAGCAAAATTTAGAATACCAAACTCTCCAAATGAAGAAGCATTATTATAAAAGAAATCATATTTATCTTTGCCTTGATTTACATAAAGGATATATCCGCAAACCCAAGGACCACAAGCACCACCTCTTCTATAAAAATGCTTTCTGTCATCATACTTATCAATCCATTTTAAACTTTTATCGGTACGACTAAAGATTCTTCTAAATAATCGTCCAAAAAGTTTACTTTCATTATTAAGTTCTTCATCGCTTGTCTCTAAGAGTTCTTGCTCATAAGCACTATATACCGTACAAGGTTGATCTTTTCCTTATCGTTCAATTCTTTAGCAAAAGAGAGAGCCTCCACGAAAGAGAGGTTTCTTCATAAAAAAGGAGCCATACTCTTTAGAATACGACTCCTTCGATATCATGCATTTGGCTACTCTTTGTTCCTTATGGTTTCATTGTGCATTAATATGTATATACAATATAATTGACCGAATGTACGCTTAGACAAACGCAAATCATCTGCGTTCTCAGTATCTAATGTATGTAAGCCTTGGTTATCTTCTATTATATGCTCCATGAAGCGTCGTTTTGCAATTTCCCACTTAAGGAATAGACCATCGTCCAGAGAGGGGGGCAACCCCAACTTCTTTTCAATGTCAAAAAAGTCAATATCAACATAGATACTATCGTTTTCTCTTATACGTTCTTGAAAACTGTGATTGTCCATAGCTATTGCTCTCTTCCTATTGTCTATTGACATATGAGGATAATGCAGAGTTATGCTATCGCCTTTTTGTAAGGAGTATAAATCGAAGTCATACCTGTCATCTAACCAATAGAACTCCACTTCATTCTTACGTAAGTTGTATCCGACGATTACAGATGTTGCAATGTATTCCTTCTCGTATTTCTTTTGTATCTCCGTCGATAAACCAACATTTACAATGTCTATCACCTTGCAAACGTCTGAGGAGTCGTTCTCAAGCAACACCTGAGATTTTGCTCTCGGAGTTACAAAACACAAAAACAGCAAGAAGAGCACTATGCTTGCTCTATTCTCCTTCGACTGGTGTTTCATCCTCTAAAACTTGTAATCCTGCCTTCTGAAACCACTTCTGAATTTGGTCTAAGAATCATAGTACATGATGGATTAGAGTGAACTTTTGTACTAACTACATCCAACTCTTTTCTATTATACCAGACAATCATCTCCGTTGTTGATGTCGCGACGTGGGAACTGTGTTGCCCTCGAAGTACATATGTGAGCTTTACCCCACTCGCCCGTGTTGAAGAACTGGACTGTTGTGAAACTTGAGATAGATCTGTCAAATTAATTGTTTCCCCTCCTGTCTTCACAAATTCAAAGAATTCCTTGGTCTTTTCGTAATCTTCCGACAGAAGAAATTTATCAACCTCTTCTTGAGAAACTCCCTCAATCTGCGTCCAACCATATTGAGCACAAAGTTGTTTCATCTTTTGCAAGTGCTCTATCTTGCTTGATGGCATGTCCATTTCATTGCTACAAGAACTGATGGCAAATAGTGCGAACATACATACTGTCATGCATGCGAGATAAATGTAATTTCGTTTCATAATAACAAGTTTTTTAACGTCAATGCTTTTAGACTGAGAAGCTGAGTGATTATATGCTTACCTCCTTTCCTTAAAATCACAGATTGCTTCGATAATAAGTGTACGCTATGTTTCTTTTCTCTGTAGTAGACTGACGTGTTATTCTTTTCATCTGCAAAGTTAGTTAGTAACAGACAAAGCCTGCAATACCTAAATGTTGGTATTTTTTACATCCAATATAATAACACTTCAGTGGCTTAACTTTCCCGATTACTGCCTCCAGCGATATCCAACAGTTCGGAAGTAATCCCTTGTTGTCTCAATTTATTATACTCCAGCTGCAACTTACCTAATAATTTCACAGCATTATCATTAGCCATCTGCATCGCCAGAATACGGGCAGCCTGTTCGGAAGTTTTATTTTCCATCAACAGATCGTACATCAAAGCATGCATCATCAGGGGATACAACATGGTTAATATTTGTTCACATCCGGGTTCATAAATATACCATGGACCGAGCCGATCTGTGGTTTCTATTTTTTCTTCCGGTTCTACAATAACCGGCAAAAAAGAACGTAACCGCACGATTTGTACGCCCATACTTTTATAATGTGCATAAACAACTCCTACCTGGTCGTATTTTCCTTTCAAAAAATCTTCCATCAGTTCATCGGCCAATTCCCGGGTAGCCGCCATATAGTCTTTCTTTTCAAAAGCTTCGGGATGTCGGGCCAGGCGAATGCCCTTTATCCGTTTCACCTCAGCCAGTATTTTTTTTCCGACCGGAAAAACGGTAATTTCCCGGATACCCCGTTTCTGATAAGCCTGTACTTCCTCCACCAATTTTTTATATAAATTGATATTGAAAGCTCCGCACAATCCATCGTCGGAAGCAAAAATAACAATAGCCACCTTCTTTACCTGGCGCTTCACTGTCAATGGCGACTGAAACTCACAACCGGATTTTTCAATATGGGCATATATTTCCCATAACTTCCGGCGATAAGGCTCGGCCTGAAGCAACTTGTTCTCGGCCTTTCTCAACCGGGCAGAAGAAATCATCTTCATTGCTCCGGTAATTTTCTGAGAGGAATGGACAGAATTGATCCTTCCTTTCAGTTCACGCATCGTTGCCATTCTTCTCTTTTTTACTTATCTACAAATTCTTCGGTTTGTTCGGTTTGTTTCACGGGTGCAGCAAATTTATCGGCTACTTCCTTAGCCACTTCCTCCAACAAAGCAGCGACGACTTCGTCCAGACGTCCCACCTTCAATTCATCCAACACTTCTTTCCGGTAACGTACCCGAAGAATATCGAGAAAATATTTCTCAAAATCGCCGACATGTTTTAAAGGTATCCGTTGTAACAAACCCTGGGTTCCGCAATAAATAATAGCAATCTCTTCTTCTACAGGCATCGGGGCATATTGAGGTTGCACCAATAGACGGGCATTTTTTTGTCCTTTATCGATTACCATCTGAGTGACCGGATCCAAATCTCCTCCGAATTTGGAGAACGACTCGAGTTCCCGGTATTGAGCCTGATCGATTTTTAAGGTTCCGGCAATCTTTTTCATCGCTTTCACCTGAGCATTTCCTCCTACCCGCGATACTGAAACGCCTACATTGATTGCCGGCCGGACTCCTTCGTTAAACAGAGAAGTTTCGAGGAATATCTGGCCATCCGTGATAGAGATGACATTCGTCGGAATGTATGCCGACACATCGCCGGCCTGAGTCTCGATAATCGGTAAAGCGGTCAGTGATCCTCCGCCTTTGATCACCGGTTTCAACGGTTCGGGCAAGTCGTTCATCGCCGAAGCCACCTCATCGTTGGATATAATCTTGGCCGCCCGTTCAAGCAAACGGGAGTGCAAATAAAAGATATCCCCCGGATAAGCCTCTCTACCCGAAGGTCTGCGCAAAATCAAAGAGATTTCCCGATAAGCAACAGCCTGCTTCGACAAATCATCGTATACGACCAGCGCATGCCTCCCGCTATCCCGGAAATATTCTCCGATCGTCGCTCCGGCAAAAGGTGCATAATAACGCATGGCAGCCGAATCGGACTCATTGGCAGCCAATACTACCGTGTAGTCCATCGCTCCGTGAGTTTTCAATACGTTGACCAAGGCTGCCACAGAAGAAGCTTTCTGACCGACAGCGACATAAATACAATAAACCGGTTTACCCTGCCGGTAATTTTTACGTTGATTCAATATGGTATCGATAGCGATAGCCGTTTTTCCGGTTTGCCGGTCACCGATAATCAGTTCCCGTTGTCCCCTTCCGATAGGTACCATCGAATCCACCGCTTTAATCCCTGTCTGCAAAGGTTCTTTAACAGGCTGCCGATAAATTACCCCGGGAGCCTTTCTTTCCAAAGGCAGCTCCAACAGATCGCCGGTAATCGGCCCTGCCCCGTCGATGGGTTCTCCCAGTGTATCGATTACCCGTCCCAACAATCCTTCTCCCACATGAATAGAAGCAATATGCCCGGTGCGTTTAGCCGTAAAATTCTCTTTCACACGATCTCCCAAATTCAAAAGCACGACTCCCACCTGATCTTCTTCGAGGTTCATGGCTACTCCCCTTACCCCATTTTCAAATTCGATCAGTTCGCCGGAAGTTACATTATCCAGCCCGAATACATTGGCTACGCCATCTCCCACCTCCAATACGGTTCCAATTTCTTCAAATTCAGCTTTCAAATCAACGTTATCCAGTTGTTGCTGAAGAATATCTGATGTTTCACTTGGTTTTATCATAATCTAATCATTTATACTTATCCTCTCCTATTTCAATTGCTTTGCGATTTTTTTCAACTCTCCGCCTACTGAATAATCGAGCTGCATGGAATTTACCCGGAGTACAAAGCCCCCGATAATAGCCGGATCTACCTTTTCGACAAATTCGATCTGTCTGGAAGTCCGGTCCGTCACCAGTTTTTTTATCCGGTCCAGCGTCTCCTGCTTCAAAGCAACCGCCGTGATAATCTTTATTCGTCCGATCTGGTACACCTTCCGGTATAACTTCTGGTACATCAGACAAATAGAGCGGATATACATCTCGCGGTGATTTTTTATCAGCAAACGGATTCCCCGCAGATACAACGTTCCGGGTTCGATCCCGATAGCGATCGTCAACAATTGTTCTTTATCCCGGGGAGACAATATCGGATTCAGTAATGCCTTATGTAAATCGGGATGGGAAATATAATTTTGTTCGAAGGTCTTCATTTTTTGATATACCTCTTCCGCAGCATTATATTTCTGTGCTACTTTCAGCATAGCCAAAGCGTATCTCCGTGCTATTAAACCTTCATCCATATCATTACAGTTTCTGAGCTGATTCCAGCTCATCCAACATTCGATCCACCAATTCTACCTGAGCAGTATCTTTCGACAAATCTTTTCTCAATACTTTCTCCGCGATCTCGAGTGACAAACGGCTCACCTGTCGCCTCATTTGTTTTTCGGCCTCCCGTTTAGCCTGTTCCATAGAAGCTTTTGCCTCTTCCATCATCTTCCGGACTTCATCGGCAGCTTCTTTTTTTGCGTTCTCGATCATCTCCCGTTTCATCCGTTCGGTTTCCTGTAAAGCAGCCAATTGTTTTCTATGGGCTTCGGCCAGCATCTCTTCCACTTTTGTTTCCACTTCGTCCAGCCGTTGTTTTGCCTCGCGGGTAAATTTCACCCCACTATCGATAAAATCCGCTCTTTGTTCTATACTTCGGATAATCACGGGCCAGGCATATTTAGCCAGGATAGCCAGAATGATCACCAGCATCCAGAATACCAACCCGATCTCCGGTTTAAAGAGTCCCATAAACGATTATATAAACAAAGCCAACAAACATACAATGATAGCAAACAAAGCGACACCTTCAATCAAAGCAGCGATCACGATCATATTCGTACGAATATTCCCGGTCTGCTCGGGTTGGCGGGCAATAGCGTCCATGGCATTCGCCCCGATCTTCCCAATACCTATACCTGCACCGATAGCAGCTAACCCTGCGCCGATGGCAGCACCGACTTTTGCCAGACTCATTCCGGCAGCGACCTGTAATAAAATCATACTTAACATAGCTTTTCAATTTTAAAATTATTCTATTTTATATTATTTTACTTTGTTCATTTTTCATGCCGGGTCCCGGTTTCCGCAGGTCTTGCCAAAGAAATAAAAATGGCAGACAACAACATAAATACATAAGCCTGTATGAAGCAAATCAACAAATCGATAAATCCCATAAATACAGCAAACACAACGGCAATCACGGTCGAAGTCCCCATAATCACAGGTCCCATCGCTGCAAAAATGAAAATCAGGGAAATCAGAACCAAAGTAATCAAATGTCCACCGAGCATATTGGCAAACAACCGGATCATCAAGGCAATCGGTTTGGTAAACACACCGAAAATCTCGATGACAGGCATCATCGGAACCGGACATTTCAACCAGGTCGGCACTTCGGGCCAAAAAATATCTTTCCAATATCCCTTACGTCCTGAAAAGTTGACTACGACAAAAGTACACACAGCCAACACTAAAGTGACAGACATATTTCCGGCCAGATTGGCACCTCCCGGAAAAATAACAATCAAGCCCATCAAATTCATCAAGAGAATAAAGAAAAATAAGGTCAGCAAATACGGTCCGAAACGCCGGGCATCTTTCCCTAAAATCGGTACAATCAACTCCTCATACAACATACCGACTCCAAATTCCATCATTCCTTTTACACGCCGCGGCGCTTCATACGGTTTCTTCTTATACCACCGGACCAATGGAAAGACGAGCCAACAAAGCAGTAAAGCACATATAAATAAGGCCAGTACATTTTTAGTGACCGAAAAATCCCAGGGCCGGTAAATATGGCCGGAAGCATTCCGGGCAATCACTTTTCCCTCGTATTCTCCCTCACCGGCAATATAAAAACCTTCATATTCCTGTCCGCCGGCTAATTTCGCAGAACTAAACACATGCCATGCTCCTTCTTCATCCCTGACAATCACGGGTAACGGGATATGCAAATTCCAGACATTCCATCCGTATTCATCTCCCAGATGTTCGAATATCGACTTTTGGGGATTGAATGATTCTGCTGCTGTTTCGTCTGCCTTTACCCATTGACCGGCCAGCAGGAATAGACTCAGTCCTAACAGATACCTGATTAATTTCATATTTTACTTCGTTTCAGAAATTACAAGTGTTACCGGCTAATTAATACAAACGACAATCCGATTATCCAATACTTCGACAACTCCCGAATCGATCGTCAGTTGCTTTTCTCCTCCTCCTGTATCATAAACCACATTTCCATGCGTGAGTGTGGAAATCAGGGGGGCATGTTGTTCCAAGATAGTAAAAGTTCCCAGGGAACCGGGTAAAGTCACCCGTTGTACATTCCCTTTAAACAACACTTTTTCTGCAGATATTATTTCCAGTCTCATAGTTATACAAATTACAAATTTCCAACCTAACAAGTCTCCAGTTCTTCGCTTTCTTCCCGCCTATAACCTGCCCATAACCTTTAGCCTTTTAGCTTTTTACCTTTTACTTTGCCGCCTCTTTCATCATCTTCTTTCCTTTTTCGATCACGTCTTCGATGGTTCCGGCATTCATAAAGGCCTGCTCGGGATATTCGTCCATTTCTCCGCTGAGAATCATTTTAAAACCCCGGATCGTTTCTTCGAGGGGGACCATAACTCCCTGCAGTCCGGTAAATTGTTCTGCCACATGAAACGGTTGTGAAAGATAACGCTGAGCACGCCGGGCACGGTTTACCACCAATTTATCACTATCCGAAAGTTCATCCACACCGAGAATTGCAATAATATCCTGCAATTCCTGATAATGCTGCAGCAATTCGATGACCTGCTGGGCCGTATTATAATGTTCCTCCCCGACAATATTCGGATCGAGGATACGGGAAGAAGATTCCAGCGGATCTACTGCAGGATAAATACCCAGCTCGGTAATCTTCCGGCTCAGTACGGTTGTCGCATCCAGGAAATTGAAAGTCGTTGCCGGTGCGGGATCCGTCAAGTCGTCGGCAGGCACATAAATAGCCTGTACCGAAGTGATAGAACCATATTTAGTAGAAGCGATCCGCTCCTGTAACTTTCCCATCTCAGAAGCCAGTGTCGGCTGATATCCAACAGCCGAAGGCATACGTCCCAACAAAGCCGACACTTCCGAACCCGCCTGAGTAAACCGGAAAATATTATCGATAAAAAACAGGATTTCCTTTCCTCCTTCGTTAGAATCCCGGAAAGACTCGGCTACTGTCAGTCCCGACAAGGCCACCCGTAAACGTGCTCCGGGGGGCTCGTTCATCTGTCCGAACACCAGGGTAGCTTGTGACTGACTCACCTGTTCCATATCCACGCTTTTCACGTCCCATTTCCCTTCATTCATCTCTTCCTGAAAACGTTCACCGTATTTCACGACTCCCGATTCGATCATTTCCCTCAGCAAATCGTTTCCTTCACGAGTCCGTTCACCGACTCCGGCAAACACGGAATATCCATTATGCCCTTTGGCAATGTTATTGATCAATTCCATGATCAGCACCGTTTTCCCGACTCCGGCCCCACCGAACAAACCGATTTTTCCTCCTTTGGAATAGGGAGCCAATAAATCGATCACTTTGATACCGGTCAGCAAAAGCTCCTGAGTCGTCGTTAAATCTTCGAATCTCGGCGGTTCCCGATGAATAGACAACGTACCGGTATAATCCAGTTTTCCCAATTTATCGATAGCATCTCCGGTGACATTCAATAACCGTCCCTTGATTTGTTTTCCCACCGGCATCGTCAGTGTACGTCCCAAATCCCAGGCTTTCATGCCCCTGCGCAACCCATCGGTCGTATCCATCGCAACACAACGGACAGTATCTTCTCCGATATGCTGTTCAACCTCGATAATCAATTTTTCGCCATTATCCCGTTCTATCCGTAAGGCTTCATAAATAGGAGGCAAATCCTCTCCGCCATTTTCAAAAATGACATCCACAACAGGTCCGATCACCTGTGTTACATATCCAAACTTCTCTGCCATAATATTGATTTTCATTAATTATTTAACAATTTCCGAATCAGCCTTACCTCCCCTGTTTATCCACTTGCGTGCATATCCCTTTTTGTCACCGATTCTCAGAACGAACTACACATACTTCACCTTCCCCTGATTTGTGTAGAACCAGGTTTTTCCTCTTTTAACGAGAATGCTAAATGATAAGTTTCCCTAAAAAGTACAAAAGAAAACTCTTGTCGTGCCAGACAGATAACATCCTCATCCATTCGGAGGCATACCACATCTGCAAACGCATAGGCACATGAATTTTCTGGACACCGTGCAGAATTTTATAAGATAAAATATTCCAGCTTTGATCACTCCCGGCCGATAAATCGATTTGAGTAGCCGGATTCAAAACCTTCAGATACAGAAAATACGGAATGTAGTTGGTTTTTAAATCTGAAGACGGAACTTCTACCAGGACAGACTCATTCACAATCCCTTCTTCGACAGTATAGTCTGTCAAGCTTTCTTCCCTGTCGATTGCCGACCCCTTTGTCCACAAAAGAAGAAACAATACCCCATATATCAGTAGAAACTTCATCGCTTTCAAAAATAAACTATTTTTTCATCACTAACAACTAATAACAAAAATAATGCCACAAAAAAAACGGAATGTCCCTTCTTAGTTGCCCAACTTCCATTATCTTTGTATTGGAATTAACTTGGACACAGAATGTTAAAACAGTCCCAGAGATTAAACCATTAATTATTTATAAAAATCGTATCTTTGAAGCGAAATTTGAGTGATATAAATTATGAGATTTGACGAAGTAAATTTAGACGAGAACGTACTGCAGGGAATAGAAGCTATGAACTTTCAGGAGATGACTCCAGTGCAAGAACAGACCATTCCGGTCATATTAGAGGGGAAAGATATCATCGGATGCGCTCAGACCGGAACCGGTAAAACGGCAGCTTACACCTTACCTCTACTCAGCCGTTTAGTCGCAGAGGGTAACCCCGACAATCATATCCGCGCAGTCATCATGGTACCTACCCGGGAATTGGCCCAACAGATCGACATGCAATTCGAAGGTTTTTCTTATTTTCTCCCCATTTCGACGACCGTAGTCTACGGCGGAGGAGACGGAGCCGGCTGGGACCAGCAAAAGAAGGGTTTATTAATGGGAGCGGATGTGGTGATCGCCACTCCGGGACGTTTATTATCACACATCGCCAATAGCGGTATCGATCTTTCACAGGTCAGCTACTTCATTCTGGACGAAGCCGACCGGATGCTGGACATGGGTTTTTTCGACGATATCATGCAAATAGTCAAACAGATGCCGACAAAACGTCAAACAATTCTGTTTTCAGCAACTTTACCACCGAAAATCCGGCAGTTAGCCAAACAGATACTGAAAGATCCGGCAGAGATCAATATCGCCATTTCCAAACCGAACGAAGCGATTATCCAATCGGCTTATATCTGTTATGAGACGCAGAAAATGGCTATCATCCAGGAGCTATTCAGTAAACCCAACCGTAAAAAAACCATTATCTTCTCTTCTTCCAAGCAGAAGGTAAAAGATCTGGCCTATTCTTTAAAGCGCATGAAACTCAATGTTGCAGCCATGCATTCCGATCTGGAACAGGAACAACGGGAAGCGGTAATGCTCGACTTTAAAAACGGGAAGACCGACATTTTAGTCGCAACCGATATTGTTGCCCGGGGCATCGATATCGACGACATCGGTCTGGTCATCAACTACGACGTTCCCCACGATCCGGAAGATTATATCCATCGCATCGGCCGTACAGCCCGGGCGAATGCAGATGGTGTAGCCATTACTTTCGTCTGCATTCGCCCGGGCTGTACGGCCGATGCGATG
>OJME01002039.1_pt1 | contig 14632 bp, 16 predicted proteins | sample 1597151 | NCBI WGS metagenome assembly OJME01 (sample SAMEA2452118, study PRJEB22498) | human gut metagenome | biome: human feces; feature: human gut; material: feces | place: Australia | collected 2012
TTCTTGAAATCCTCTATTTATTTTCTTTGTATAAATATATGTAATTTTTCTATAAATGTTACATAAAATTAATAAAAAATTATTTAATTTTTATATAAATTTATGCAATTTTTATTTAATCACTGCATATATATTACTATAAAAGAAAAAGGGGGAAATGAAAATGAAAGAAATGTTAGAAAAAACTAGCATGGAAATGTTAAAAGAATACTTCTATGATGCAAGAGGATATTATCCAGGAGATGAGTTCACTAAGGAAGAGCTTGTAAATATAATATTAAAAGACATGGAGGGCAAATAAATGAATAATTTTCAAGTTAGTTGGATAAATAATGAAGGCTTAGAACTATATAGTGGTTGGACTGATTATGTAAGTGCAATTAATCTATTTAGAGAAATTTGTAAGGAAAAAGTTGATATTGACCAAGTAGAAGCAAGATTTTGGGGAGAAAATGATATTCTTCTAAAGAGATACAATAATATAGAAAATAAATATTATAGTTGCTAATAATAAAAGAGCCAAGGGAAATTACTTCTCTTGGTTCTTTTTTTCTATATATTTCACAAGTACAGTTGCACAAAAGTTTGATAAGGTTACTCTATTGTCTTTTGCTAATTTTTGCAATTGTTCTTTATATTCCTTTTCTATAACAAGATTAATTCTATCTTTATTTTCTTTCAAAGCCATAAAATCACCACCTTTGAGATAATTGTACCATAGTGAAGAAAAAAAATAAATAAATTTTCAAAAAAGAGTTGCACAAAGTGGAGAACATATGCTATTATAATAGTAACAAGAGAATAAAAACCGAAAGATAATCACTTAAAAGATTATTTCGGTATGTAGGGATGTTCAAACCCGAATTCACGCCTTTGGAGTGTCGCACAAACTCAAGTAGCTATTAAGCAAAAGAGGGCACGATGAATAAGGAAACTTGTTATATTGTATATTGCACTTGTGCTAATACAATCTTGTTATTAGAAATTTATTATATTTTTCAATGCTTGTAGCTTATATTGTAGTAATACCAACTAGTACAGATATATGTTGATACCTTGAAAACTTAATAAAAAGTACTTGTATATCAACTAGTATAATTATTATTCAGTACTTATATCTGTTGGTATTACTGCATTACAAGTTGCACGAGTACAAATGCAATATACAATATAGCAAGTATTGAAACCTCACAGAAAATACATACATGATGTTCTATTAGGGGTACAAATGCAATATACAATATAACAAGTATTGAAACCATATCACATAGTTAATAGTTAACGAACTTAGAAGCGTACAAATGTAAATATAACAAGTATAGGATATAGGAGGAAAAAGAAATGATTAAATCATACAAAGTTAGATTAGAACCTAATAAACAACAAGAAAAACAAATGTTTTTTCAAGCTGGATGTGCAAGATATGTATACAACTGGACAATAGCTTTTCAAAAGGAAAGATATGAAAAAGGTGAAAAATTCATATCAGCTATGGGGATGAGCAAATATCTAACTGCTCATAAAAAAGAAAATGTATGGCTTAAAGATTGTGATGCAATGACACTAATTATAGCTTATACAGATGCTTGTACAGCATTTAAGAACTTTTTCAGAGAAGTAAAAAAGGGCAATGCTAAATCCTACCCAAGATTTAAGAGCAGAAATAGAACAACTCCAGCCTTTGCGCCACATTATCAAACTATAAAAATATCTGAAAATACAGTCAAACTTCCTAAAATAGGTATAGTAAAGTTAAGTAGAAAAAACTATATACCTATTGTAAAAAAATATTCTAATCCAAGAGTGACATATGATGGATTGCATTGGTACATATCAGTAGGAGTAGAACAAGAAGATTATAAACCTGAATTAAATCCAACTGTATTAGGTGTAGACCTAGGAATTAAAGATTTAGCGATAGTAAGTGATGGTACAGTATATAAGAATATTAACAAAACTGCTGAGATGAAGAAATTAGAGAAGAGATTAAAAAGATTACAAAGACAAGTAAGTAAAAAATATGATATGAATAAAGACGGAAAAGTATATCATAAGACTAATAATATAATCAAATTAGAAAAACAAATCTTAAAACTGCAACATAGAATAAGAGATATTAGAAATAATTATAGACATACAATGACACACCAATTAGTAGAAAAGAAACCTCAAAAGATAGTAATAGAAGACTTAAATGTAAAAGGAATGATGAAAAATAAACATTTGTCAGATGCGATAGGCAAACAAGGTTTTTATGAAATTCAAAGACAATTACAATATAAAACACAAGAATATGGCATAGAATTAGTAATGGCTGATAGATGGTATCCTAGTTCACAAACTTGTAGTAAATGTGGACATACAAGAACAGGCAAAGATAGACTTAAACTTAAAGATAGAACGTTCACCTGCCCTGAATGTGGACATACAATGGATAGGGACTTAAATGCAGCAATTAACTTAAGTCAGTATTAAAAATAGAATTCTAAAATATAAATTATTAAGGGGATGTTATTTATGAATGAAGTAAAAAATAAATCTTATATTGAATGTCCTAAGTGTGGCAAACAAGCAACTATAAAATCTGCATCAAGTATATTCTTTAGTGCAGGGGCTATACTGTGGTTAGCAGGAGGTTGTTTACTTTGGATACCAATTATAGGCTGGATAGGTGCACCACTTGCATTTATATTAGGAACTATTTTCCTAGTAATTGGGATTATTGCAGCAATGATTGGTGGGGCAGTAATACAATGCACTCATTGTAATAGTACGTACAATTTAACAAAAACAGAATACAAAGAATTTAAGAAAAATATAAAATAAATAAAGGGGATGTTATTTATGAATAAAAAATTAATAAGTATTTTAACATCATGTATATTAGCAGGAAGCATGGTAGGTTGTAGTAATAATATAAACAAGAATAAAGCTGAAAGCTCTATAAAAGAAGAAAAACATATGACTGAAAAAGAGAGAATTGCCACTTTAAAAGGATTAGAAGGAAATGAATTAACAGAAGCATATAGAAAGTTATTAACAGAGGATGAGATTAATTTTTTAAATAACCACGACTGGAAAATAGAAGAAGAAGCTAAATATTATCAAGATGGTGTAAATTTAAAAATACCTGAAAATTATAGTGGAAATGAAGTAGAAGCTGAAAAATATATAGCTAAACAACTTGATAGTATAGAAAAAACTTATCTAGATGATGAAATTTCTCCAAGTTTTGAATTTACATGGACTAATAATACAGGAAATGATATAAATTATTTAGAAATAGATTTTAAAGAATACGATAAAAAAAATACTTGTATACCATGGAGTGGTGTTGAGCAAAATATATCAGCTGGAGAAACTAGAAAAATAACGTTGTACCTAAAAGAAATAAGTACAGAAAGAATAGAGATAACAGGAGTTAAAATATACCATGTACCAACAAATAATACATCTGAAATATATGATGGATGTATACCTGGTATGTGGTACAAATTAGATAAATAAAAAGAAGCTCATAGGGGTATGATATGAAAAACATATCGAAAAAGAAATAAAAATGGATGGTGTTATAAGTATGAATGTAATGGACCTAAAAGAGGGTTGTGAGTATTGTAATGTTAAATATGGAAAAGAAAAATTAATAACTCAAGGATGTTATAACAATTTATATATAGATAAAGATGAATATGATAATTTACACATAATAGCTAAGGCTGATGGAATCGCATCTTTTAAAATTGAATATTGCCCATTTTGTGGTAGAAAATTATCAGAAGTATAATAAAAATAAAGCTGGTAAGGAAAATAATCCCTACCAGCCTTTTTATTATACTTTCTTTACATATTTTTCAGATGCAGTTATATAAAGTCCACTTTCAAGTTTATACATTTTTGTAGATCCATTCTTAGGTGATACTTCAGCAACCACATCCAATATTTGCCCTTTCTTGACTGTAGTAACTGCTGAAGCATTCCAATCTGCCACTTTACGAACATTTAATTTATCTAAAGTTTGTATTTGGAATTTCTTTGTAGTTGCCTTGGTTTCTTCCTTCTTAGGTTCTGCTTTTTTACCATCTACATAGTTTTTTACATCTTTAATGAAGTGACTGAAGCCATCTGGAGAACATCCATATCCCCAGAATGCAGTACCTGGACAAGTTTTAGCACTTCTTGAAGGATTATATTTGCCTAAATAAGTTCCTCCAGCAGTAAACCAACAATGCGGTCTTATATGAGAAGTGTTAACTGGGATATCAAATCTCTTACACAACTCACCATAAAGATATATTACTGCCTTCTTTTGTGCAGATGTCATTTTATCGTGGCCTTTATCAAAACAACCATATATTTCTATACATATAGCATTTGTGTTCCATTTTCTAATTCCTATTGGAGTAGAATTAAGATTTCTTCCTGTAGTGATTTTGCCGTCTGGAAATACATTGAAGTGCTGAGCTATAAAATGTCCATGCCCGTCACTATCATGCCATGTAGATTTTCCATAACTATCTAATGATTGAGTTCTGCCAAAATGTGGTTCTGCAAATACTTTTTTATCTGTCTTTTCCCAAGTACTGTAGTTAGGTAAGTCCATATGATGTACTTGTAGTTTTGTTATTGTTCTAGTTACCTTTTGTTTATTAAGCCAATTTTTTACATCTTTTTCATTTTCCAATAATGTGAAACCATTTTGAGTTTTCATTATTTATCACCTTCTTTATTTTCAATTAAATTTTTAAAAGCTTGATGAAGTCCTACAGAACTTAAACCGCTCAACATTCCTCCTAGTAATACATTTACATTAAAATAGCCTGCTATAAAGTAGTTTAAAACCACTCCTATGCAGGCCATGATTAATGGTATATATTTATTAGGTATAAAATCTAAACTTGTTTTTATTACATATCCAATACAACAACATACTAATATTACTGCAACTACTAAATAATTACTTATAACACTTAAATCTAACATTTATCTCTCTCCTTTATTTTCTAATTCCTTTATTTTTTCTTCAACAACGCTCATTCTACTTATAAGATTATTATGCTTATCCACTCTATTACTCAGAATAGATATATCTTCTTTTATATTTTTTATCTGTTCTTGTATTACTGCAGTTGTCTTGTTATTGCTAAAGTAAGAACCTGCTAGGGTTCCAACAAATGCTAGTATTGCAACAATTATTTCTGTACTCATAGACAACACCTCTATTCTAGCAATGTTTGACTCTATCTTTTAATTCATCTTGTTTGGCATCATTAAATTGTTTCACTTCTGAAAGATAGCCTGTAATTCTGCGAATTCTTTGGAATGGAATTGGAACTACTTCATATTTCAAATCAACATAATCTCCATCTAATTTTACTGTAATATATTTAATTTGTTGCCCTGGATTTTTCTTTTGAACATAATCTATATATGCTTGTTTCTCTCTTTCATCTAATTCTACTGTACACCCTTCTTCATTCCAGCAATGAAAATCCATAATATCACCCCTTTTTTACATTAAAAAAGGACTTAAAATTAATTAAGTCCTTTAACTTTCTATATTGATTTATAAAGTACAATTATCCCTATTATAGACAGAATACCTATTAATATGCCTATTAAACATAATACTAACGCTATATAAAAATGAAGCCATGCCAACACTCCTTTTTATTAGAAAGTATTAACATGACTTCATTTTTATAAACATATTTCTTACGCAATTGATTCAGATTGTGTAATTCATAATATTTATTATTTTACTTCTTCTATTGTAAATTTTGCATTTAAATCTGATTGTTCTCCATTTCTACTGAACCAAATTATTAAACATTTTGCATTTGATGTCGTAGATATATTACAAGTTAAATCTGTATTTGTTGCATCTGTATAAACCATATTATCTATTTGTGTTGAATCATCAGGCACAGTTCCCACAATCAAGTCTAATGTCGATGCACAACATACATTAAATCTACTTGTTACTACATTTCTTGTTACTTTATATGCTGTATTTGGTTTACATGGAACTTTATAAGATTTACAACCATCAACTTTTTGTAAATATTTTTCATCAGCTTCAATCATACAATTATCAATTATTTGCAAATCAGTAATATCTGGTTCAGGTAATGGCGCTGTTGTACCTCCTATTAAAACCCACTGCGTTCCTGTATATATACATAATTGATTTAAGTCTGTATCGAAAACTTGTTGCATATAATTTGCATCATATGAAATTCTTTCAGATGTAGTACACGCATATTTATGAGCACTATTATAACATATCATATTTTTACCATGTCCATCCATAAAAAATTTAGGAAAAGTTTGATTTTCGGCTGCTATTCCACCTGTCTTTGTCGTATTACAATTATAATAGACATATCCATAAGGATTATTATTACTATTTTGTGCTAATTTATGTCTTATATCATTATAACTCACGTTTTCAAAAGTTACTGAATGTGGATACATAAGATTATATCCGGTAATATAATAAGTACCTGCCCCAAATAAAGGCATTGTCATACTATGTTCATCAAGTAAATTTATGCAAGTTATTGGATGATGATGTGCGCCTTGTAATTTTTTGAAGCTATTAAATGTAAATCCATAGTAATTATATTTCATACTAATATTTTCAGCGAAGCAATGCTCTCCAGATATATCTATCCCCACATAAAATCCCATACATTCTATATTTTTAAATGTATTAAGAATATTCCAGTTACTACCCATAACACCTAATATACCATAACATCCTTCAGCGGGAATTGGAGGTGCTTTATGGTAACCATATCCCATAGTTGGGTCAAGCGTAGTGCAATTTATATTCTCTAAAATACACCCATAAGAATAGTTTAAATCTATTGCCGTGATTCTTTTTTTGTTTCCTGGAATATATATTATTAGGTTTTTCAATTCGATAAAGGATACTCCTCCACTAAATACATCAGCACTAGTTTGATATTGACCCCTTATTACAGATAATTTATCATTCGTTCCTAAACTATTGTATAATCTTTGAGATACTATTAATCTAGTTCCATTTTTATATGCAATAGGAGTAGTATTTCCTTTAAGTGTGAAAAACCTACTTGTTAAGTCAAATTGTTCGGGAGTTATATAGTGTGGGTACCATAAACAAGTCTTTTCTACATCTATATTTGTTTCATAATTTATTGTACTGTCTAATATATAATCACCATTTGATAATATTAATTGTTTTCCTAGATAATACGCTATGAACATAGCATGGCGTAGAGCTATTGCGTCATCTATTCCATTACATACCATATCAGCATTCTCTTTTATTTTATCAGTTGCATCTTTACTAGCAACTATATAATCTATATTATCTGTTTTTATTTCTTTTAGTCCTTTTAAACATTTTATTTTTATATCATCATTAGGTGCATTTAATTTAATAGAAATTCTCACATATTTGGGTTCTTTTGATAATGAGTTTATTGTAATTTCATTATTTACTACATTTATTTTACTTAATAAAGAATAATTGTTATCATAAACTAATACATGAAAATTAGTAAAATTAGTATTAGATGTTTCAAATTTTATAATATCAGATGTTAATTTATAAAATTCACAAGTAAATAAATAATTATTATTTTCTTCAAGAATTTCACAACTATCATTATATAACACATTCTGCATATTTAAATCAAATTCTGTTGAATAATTTTTTAATCCATTCGCAATATCTTTATATTGCGTATTAAGTGCTTTACCTTGTGCAGCACTCAAAGCAGCAGTAGTTGAGTCACTTTCTAGATTATTTACAACTTCTATTGTACTTCCACCTGCAGGTAATTCAGTTCCACTATCTAATTTTGTTCCATCCTCTTTCGCTAGGTATATTTTCCCACCTTCTACTATAGATTTAGCAGGCATTTTATTTACTTTGTCTACATTGTCTTTTGCTACTTTTTCAAGTTTATTTAATTTTGCACTAGAGATTACATCTCCATTTCCCCAATTAGTTTGATTGTAAGTTCCGTCACTATTATAAGTATCAATTGCATCTCCATCTAAACTAAGCATAGATACATCTGCTACAGCACTGTTAACTGTTGCTATGTCACCTTCTTCAAACAATGGTTTTAGAATATGTACTGCACCTTTTATTATTGGAAGTGATCTTATACTTTCTTGACTTTCATTAAGAAGTCTTAGTTGTAAATCATAATCTCCTAATTCAGTATCTTCATCTATTAATTGTCCCTCTATTACAAATACAACTTTACCATCGTCAGTAGCTTGTATTGGGAATTCCTTTTTCACCTCTGCATTTTTATACCACTTAACTTGTGCATAGGATGCTTTATATTTCACTAGTAAGTTACTTAAATCATCTGACTTATATCTGTATTTATTATCTACAATTTCTATTAACAATTTAATATTTCTATCATTCTTATATAGAAATATTTCTTCATCTAATTTGGCTGTATTCTTTGAAACTGTCAACTTACAATCGGTTGTGATGTAATCATTATTAGCCATTTCAAACACCTTCCTTTCAAAATAAAAAAGAGAACTAAAAATTTAATTTTAATTCTCTGCTTATTTATCTATTTTATCTGTGGATTTTAATTCTTCATTTTCTTTTTTAAGTTTATCTATTTGTTGCTTATATATTTCACATTGAGCTTGAAATAGTACTTTTTGATGATTAGCTTGTGCCAATTCTTGTTTATATATTTCAGTTATTATATTTATTGCATCCATTCAATCACCTCCTATTCTGTATAAGTTACTTTCATTGTTACACTGCCGCTACATACTGCATAACTACTAGCATTATAAGTGGATTGAATACCAAAGCCTTTTATAGTTCCGTTTGAAAGTGCATTAAGTATAGTACTATTAGTTATAGTTAACTTTCCACTATTACCAACTGCTATACTAACACTTCCACAACTTGAACCGTATGAAGGTTTCCCACTTGGTCTACTTGCATAGTTATGAGTCTTAACTACTATAGGTACTGCTGCATGAACACCACCAGATATTCTCTTAATAGTAAGTTCAATCTTAGTGATATTTTTTTCTTTGAATCGATTGAATTGAGTACCAAAGAACCAACATCCATTACAATCTCCGTAGCCATAATCACCTTGTCTTGCAGTATTATCTTGTTTCCAGTTATTATATACAGAACTTCTATAAGTGTCCCCACTATTAGATTTTATAGTAATTACTTTTGTAGTTGATGTAGTAGGGGCTTTGTCTGGGTCTGTAGTTTGATTACCTCCAGCAAATGTTGCTTTTGCGTGTTGTATAATTTGTCCTGGTAATGTTTGAGCGGTATTTGCAGTTAAACCACCGCAGTGAGCTGCATTGGCTATTGTTATAAATGCACCACTAGTAGTTTGAAATCCGTATTCACTACATACACCGGCGGAACTCGCATCGTGTATTCTTGCACAGGCACTACCTCTGTACCCTATTTCACAGTTAACTAATGTAGTATTTTTAATATACATTGAGGCAAAGGCATCCCCGATATAACCTACAATATTACTTTGCCCATCACTGTGTTTATTATCACTACCATAAACTTTAACGCTGTATGTATTGAGTGAACTACTTTCCTGCGATATAATACTACCAGTTCTACCAGCTACTGCACAACCTGTGTCGGGGTGGACAACACCGATTTGTCCTTCTTCGGTACCTGGCCAGCCACCATATACCCATAATTTGGCACTACTCATATAGTTTCTAATGTATCCGTATAATGTGTGCCCATCTAAATAAAGTCTTATTTGTCCACTAGTATAATTTTGGAAGTCAGCATTTTCGGTTATATCCCCACGCATCCATATATTTATTCGTTTACCATTAAGAAATTTAGGTAAGGCATCTATTACTCCTCCCATTGTTTTATATACTGCACCTTCTGTTAATTCAACATCATCACTACCTGATGAAGGGTCTATTTCAATTTGTATATCGTCATCCAGTGTGCTTGGATATTGTGCATTATTTATTTTATTGGCGGTGATTGTATCAGCAGTTAATTCACCTTCAACTGAGAAACTATCTCCTACAACTTCACTACCTTTTATTTGTGCTCCAACAATATTTCCTTCACTATCTACACTAAAAGTATTACCTTGATTCCTAAAAGTACTACCTATAATAGTTGCTCCTGTAATAGTTTTACCATCAATAGCCCCATCAACTATCATATCACCATCTACTTTTACTTGTTTTGTTATTATATTTAATGCATCTTGTGTTAGTTGCATTGAACTTGTACTATTACCTCTAACCCACCAAGAAAATCTATCAGATAATTGTTGATATCGTGTTTCAGCAGCTTTAATTACAGAACTTTTAGTAATAGCTGCTACAGGTATAGTTTTGTTTACAGTTGTTTTTCCTTCAATATTAATAGTTACGTGTATTTCTCCCGCATTACCTGTTACTGTAAGGAGAGTGATTGTTTTATAATCACTCTCTAATTTTGCAGTACAGTTAGTAGTGTCGGTTATAGTTACTTTATATTGACCAGTAGTTGGTGTACTATCAACTGCGACTAATTGAGTAGTTCCATTATAGATGTTAATTTGAGTATTATTACTAGTTTCTCCTACAACTGTTTTATTAATTGTTGTAGTAAATTGGTTACTATATATCGTAGTACTCGTAGCTGGTCTATCGACTTTTGTTGTGAATAAATTACTGTATATTTCACTCATAAAAAATCACCACCTATCTCAACGTACCATTGCTTACTGTTAATGTTACACTTCTTGATACTCCATCTTGTGTTGTGGCAGTTATTACAACACTACCATTAGCCCCTGCATAAGTAGTACATAATCCACTATGAACCCACACTAATTTACTATCACTAGATGACCATGTTAATGATTTATTAATACAATTATCATTAAAAGTAGGTCTTACCATACAGTTGTGAGAATTATCATTCCAATCCATAGCAGTTAAAGAGAAGTCGTTAGAATTTAATACTAGATTATCAGTACTCAATGGATAATATTTAACCCAATCAACATATTGTGTTATTTCAGTTGTATCACTATCTGGAGTACCGCCACTAGCACCAATCGCTTGGTTAAGTAAAATAAAGTGTGGTATATGGAATGCTCTGTTATCAGTAGCACTTGTTCTTGATAATTCATTTCCATCAATAGAGAAAATCAAACTACCATCTGTATTCCATTGCATTGCAAATTCATGCCAATCGCCAGTAGGATAATTATTGTACCATACACGTCCACTTTCCTCTTTTTCATTGAAGAACGTACCACAAGTTAATTTTCCATTATAGAATTCCATGACGTCAAACTCACCACAATAAGCCCACCATTCACCTAATGTATCAGGACTACCATTTTCCTTATATCCAAATTCAAAACTATCACCTAAAGTCCAAAACGCACCGAATGCTCCATTATAATTACATGCTCTAACTCTAGCAACTATCTTACCATACATGAAAGCAAAATGTTTTTTTGAAATAATAGAAGCAGATGTCCAAGAACCATCACTTGCTTTTTTACCTCTTAAAGCTAATATTCCGTCGTTAACTTCAGCATTTGTATTTGTATATTTTTGAGTTTCACCATTTCTTACATATCCTAATTCATATGACCACTTACGTGAATCTATTGTGCCACTTGAGAAGTCATCAACAACGTATGCTCCATCACTATCTAATAATTCACTTGGTGTAGTTGTACCACCACTACTTGATTTAGTTAGTGTTCCAGTTACTTGCGTATTATCACTTGTACCACATATTCTAATATATGAAGCACTTGCTGGAACATTAATTGTTGTTGATAATGAACCAACTGACCAGTCTGGAGTATTGTTTTCTATAAATCCTCCTGAATCATTACCTAAATAAGTATCACTACTATTATAGAAACATACACAAACATAACTTACAGGATTTAAATCAAGTGTATATTTTCCAGATGGAGTTACTGCTATTTTATCCACTGTACTATAATATTTTGTATCTGTAGTATCAGTAACTACGCCGTTATCCAATTTTTTATATTGAGTAAAAGTTAATCCACTGTTATCCACTAATGTAACTGTGAATACATTACTTGTCTTAGTTGTACCCTTAGCAGTTGTAACTCTTATAGCCATCTTGTATGTTCCAGCATTCGCTTTATCATCATGTAAAAACTTATGGTTATTCCCACTAGAGGTAACTTCACTAGTTTTATCGTAGAATGTATGTCCACCATCCCATGATACTTCATGTTTTGTTACTGGTATATTTGTGGAATATTCTATATAGAATGGTGTTTTAGTATTTTGTGTTATATTTGATATATTACTTATAGTTAGTGTTTCAGTAGTATCACCACCTCCAGTGCCTCCACCACCAGTAGATTCCGTATATACACATTTTAATTTACAGTTACTATATGTCCCATTACTCCAACTACTAACATTGAAAACAGCTGTAGTGTTAGTAAATGAAGTAGCACTAGTGTACGAATTACCTCCATCTTTACTAATTAATATATCTGTAATATTGGTAGCGTCCGTTGTAAAATTAACTGTTAATGTATCTTCAGTTGTACTGGGGTTACTTGTTACTGTTATACTTGCCATTTTATTACCTCCTTTAATCACAAGTAGTTACAAGACACTCTTTACTAAGTATTATAGTATAGCCATCCAAATTCTGAATTGACTCTTTTATTTGATTTAATCCCTCTTTTGTTGCATATGTATCACTAACTGTCATCTTGAACCCATCTAAAGACTGCTCTAATTTTGACTGTTTACTAGTTACATCATTTACATTGGTTTCTAATTTTCCTATTGTAGTTGTATGTTTATCCACAGTGTCTTTTGTACTATTATATTCATCCTTTAATTGTGTTACAGTTCCGTCCGTCTTAGTTATAGTTGTATTACTAATAAGACTGGATATTTGACCTTGAGCAACACTGATATTAGTTGTATTAGTAGTTACTTGTTCAATAACACTGCTTAAGTCTCCATCTACAGTAATATTCTTAATTGTATCAACTGTCTTTTTAAGCTGATTGAATGATACATCTAATGTCTGTTCAGTATCATCAAATTTTATATGACTCGCTTTTATGGTATTAGTATTATTATTTATACTACTAATAACACTACTTATATCCAATTTACTACCAGCGATATTAGCATTATCATTAACCATGGCATCTACTATTAATCCATTAGCTACTGCACCGGATTTAATACCTTTTTCATCACCTGTGCCAGTAGCATCAAATAAGCTGAATGTAAAATTACCTGTGGCATCTTTTCCTATTTGAATACGTACATTGCCTTTGTCATCTTTAAATTGTTGAAGATTGCCTTGCAATAACATACTTCCATCTTTTGATTGTATTTGCACATTATTTGTATTAAGAATACCTGTATTAATCTTATTGGCACTAACAGTATCAATCATTGCGTCCTTTATTAATGCATTAGCTATAGTTACTTTATCACTTGTTAATACTAAAGAGTGGATATTATCCATAGTTAAGTTTCCGCCTATTAACGTTTGTATCTGTGCTACTGTAGCTTTTAAGTTAGTGATAGTCGCATTAATAGCATCTAAATCTCCAACATTTAAATTATCTATTTTAGCATTAACTGCCGTAAAATTTTTAGTAGTAAGGTCTTTGAACTCACCATAGTCAGCTTTTATCTTTTGTGCTTCCAACTCTACTACTTTTAGTTTGGGTACGCTTTCTCCATCTAATAATAAATTACCTTCATCATCTATATATAGCCATGGAGCCTTTCCATCTTTTGTAAGTGTCTCTAACAGTTCTTGTAGATTTTGTGGAATTTTAGTATCAGGGTCAGTTTGTAATGCTTTTGTTTCAGGGTCACCACATAAATCAGTTATAGTTTGTTTAGCAGTTTCCATGTTGTTAGTTGCGTCTTGTAGTTCTGCACTCATCTCCTCTGTCATTTCTTCTGTACTTAATGCTTGCATTAATACACCAACAATTCTATCCATAGCCTCATTATAATCTTCTCCGGCTTGTTGAATATCACCTATTTTGGGATCCTCACATTCTTCGTCTTCTATACCTTCAACTTGCACATCAATTCTATCTTGGTCATCTTCTACAGTGTCAGGTACTTCATAATACGTATCATCTTCTGTAGTATCGTCAGAAGCAGCTACAGTAGCTACTTCTGGTTCCTCTGCAAATTCTTCCATATCCTCATCTAGTGTTGGCCATACAATCATCTCACCATCATCATCGTATATAGGTCGCTCAACGTGCTCTTGTCCATCACCAACCACGCAAATCCCTCCTATCCAATCATAAATCTACCAACAAATAATATATTTTTACTTGATAAACTTTTTACTTTTACTTTTCTGAATACTCCGTTTGTCAATCCATTTGTACATTCAAGTGCCACAAAGTCGCCATCTTTGTCTTTTTCTATTACTATGGCAGTATGTGATATCGCCATGAATTCACCATTATTTTTACTGTCAGCGTCCATGAATATTATATCTCCAATTGCTAGATTCTTAAATGTTTCTAAATCTGCTACATCTACTACCCAGTTTTTCTGTACAAAATATTTTCCTATATTAGCT
>OJME01002041.1_pt1 | contig 14629 bp, 13 predicted proteins | sample 1597151 | NCBI WGS metagenome assembly OJME01 (sample SAMEA2452118, study PRJEB22498) | human gut metagenome | biome: human feces; feature: human gut; material: feces | place: Australia | collected 2012
AAAACGAATGTCAATCTAACAAGAAAAAAGGAAAGAGGTGTTTATTATAAAGGAAAGGTATTTGGAAGTCCCAAACTTCCAAAATTGGACAGAAGGGCTATATCTGGTAGACGCTCCATGTGGGACTGGTAAGAGCTACTTTTTTTTTCACACGTTGTATCCGTTTGCGAAAGAGAACAACAAGAAGCTGATAGTGTTCTCTAATCGGAATGCGCTCAAGCGGCAACAGGAACTTCAAGCGGAAGAAACAGATATTGAGCTGATAACTTATCAAAAGTTGGAATATAATCAATATCTCAACGGTGATTGGAATGTTCGGCGCAGTGTTCCCGACTTGATATAGCTGGAACGTCCATAGATTTCTTCATTACAGATTCTTAAGTCAAAAAGAAAATAAAAGTGGAAGAAGCTTTTTATATGGACTATAAATTAAAAGATGATTCTACCATAAGGATTTTTAAAAATAGAAAAAATATAAATTTAATTGATTTAGATGAAGGGAAACTGTCATCATCTGTTAATGAAATTGTAATAGAAAAAAGATATGCCAAAGAACACAATTTAAACTTAGGAGATAAAATAGAAATTGCAGATAAAAAATATAAAATAGTAGGAATTGGTAGCGTGCCTGATTATGATGCTCCATTCAAAGAAATGTCAGATACTTCAGTAGATAGCAATAGATTTGGCTTAGGTTTTGTAAATGACAAAGAATATAATACATTGAAAAAAGAAAAGAAATTTTCAAAAACAGAAGAATATGTTTATAGCTATAAACTAAATGACAACATGACAAATGGTGAATTAAAAAAATATTTAAAACATAAAAAAGTAAATACATCAAAAATAAAAGATATTTACTTAAAAGATATGATTGATAATGCCATAAAAAATAAGACAAATATAGAAGAAAGTTTGGATAAGTTGGAAGAAGGAAGTTATTCATTAGAAGAAGGTTTAAAAACTTTAAGTGATAATAACGGAATAATCATATTAGCTCTAAATCAACTACCTGATATGTATAAACCTTTAAAAGAAATGATGATGGAATATTTAAAAGGAAATTACTCAGCATATAAAGGATCAAAAGAATTATATGATGTTATGAGTCAGTTAAATTATGATGCCAAGGAAATTTTAAATAAATATTTTGACAAAGTTGAAATTTATAATTTAACTTATTTTATGACACAAGAAGATAATCCAAGAATAAAAGCATCTATAGATGATGTTGCTATTAACAAATATGCAGGCATAGTTTCTGGTATTATAATTATGATTTTATTTACTTATGTAATATCTGTATTTGTAATTTATGAAATAGAAGAAGAAAATGTTATAATAGGCTCTTTGTATGCTTTGGGAGTTAGCAAAAATAATTTAGTAATACATTATTTAACTTTGCCAGTTATAATTACAACTTTAGGTGGTATTGTAGGAACAGTCTTAGGATTTACACCTTATGGAACTGGTTTACAATCAGCAAGTACTCTTAGTTATTTTTCCATACCAGAACTTAAAACTCTATATCCTCTATATATAATTTTATATGGAGTAATTATGCCGCCAATAGTTGCTATTTTAGTAAATTATATAACTATAAATAAAAAACTTTCAAAACCAGTATTAAAATTAATGAGAAATGAAAAGAAAAGTAATAAAATATCTAAAATTAACTTAAATGACTTACCATTTATAAGAAAATTTCAAATAAGACAATTTTTAAGAGAAAAGAGAAGTAGTTTTACATTAGTTTTTGGCATGTTTATATCTTTGCTTATTGCCATGTTAGCTTTAGAATCTTATGAACTTTGCAATAATATTAGCATACAAAGCAAAGAAGATACCAAATATGAATATATGTATAATTACAAATATCCTACAAAAACACCACCTAAAAAGGGCGAAGCTGTTTATATAGAAACTTTGAAAAAAGAAATTTATGGCTATAATTTAGATATAACTTTAATGGGTATAGATGAAGATAATAAATATTTTGATTACAACGTTCCAAAGAGTAAAAGTGAGGTAATAATATCTTCATCAGTAGCATATAAATACAATTTAAAAAAAGGTGATATGTTAGTTTTAAAAGATGAATTAAATGATATGAATTATGCTTTTAAAATAAAAGATATAGTAAATTATTCTGTTGGATTAAATATTTTTATGAACATTGATAGTATGAGAGAATTATTTGACAAAGATGATAATTATTATAATACAGTATTTTCAAGTGAACCTTTAAATATACCATCAGGAAGGCTGTACTCAACTATAAGCAAAGAAGATATATGTCACAATTCTGATATATTTATAAGTCATATGAGACCAGTGGTTGCTATATTTATTGTAGTTTCCCTTGTAATATTTGTTATAGTCATGTATCTTATGATGAAAATGATGATAGATAAATCACAGCTAAATATATCTTTGATGAAGATATTTGGTTTTAGTGATAAAGAAGTAAAAAAACTATATATAAATGGAAACTTCTTTACTGTGGCAGTGGGAGCGCTTATTTGTATACCTTTATCAAAATTATGTATAGATGAAATTTATCCTTATTTAGTATCAAATGTGGCCTGTGGTTATACAGTAAGTTTAAGTCCTGTTATGTATATACTAATATATATATCAATAATAATTTCTTATCTTTGCATAAATAAATTATTAATAAGAAGAATTAAAAAAATTACACCAGCAGAAATGATTAAAAATAGAGAGTAAATTATATAATATGAAAAAGCTAGATATTTATAAGTTTAAATGCTTATATATCTAGCTTTTTTAATTATATATTATTTTATTAGAATTTATAAATCTTTAATATTCATTTTATCAATTTCATTATTTTTATTTAATTTATTACGACAAGCAAAATAAATTGCTAAAAGTATATATGTTGGAATATTGCACATGATAAATATCATTACACATTCAAGTATAATACTTAAAAGTGATTGATTATCATATACTATAAATCCAAATACTGCAAGTAAAGAATATAATACAGTGATTCACGGAAGAATTAAACCTAAAAATTTATTTTTATTTTTTGAATTAATTTATCCAATCGAAGTCTCACAGTGGTATATGTAACTTCATATAATTTTGCAACTTCTTTTAAAGAACCTGATGATAAGATAAATTTTTTTATGAAATTTAAATCCTCTTCTTCTAAATTTGTTAACCATTTTGGTAGTGAATTCAAAATAATTACCTCATCTTTGTATCTAAGTATAAACTTTAATAAAATTAAAGTCAAGTTTGATATTATTAAAGTTTTATGGTTATTGATTTTAATAAAATTATATTTAAATATATTATTTATATTGAAATAGTAAGAAATAATACTTATATTTAAAATAAAAGAATACTTATTTTTTTAAGAGGGTGATAATATGTTAGTTGAAATCAAATTAGCTTACAATTGTCTAGAAAAAATAAAAGAACTTTTCAAGGAATATACAGATATGCTTGTAAAAGAAGATGAAAAATTTGCAAAGTATTTAAAAATGCAAGATTATGATTTGGAGCTGGAAAATTTACAAATTAAATATGGGATTCCACTGGGAAGATTATATTTAGCAACTGTAGAAGGTGAAGTGGCTGGATGTATAGCCCTTAGATATGTGGACAAGAAAACTTGTGAACTAAAAAGATTATATGTTAAACCAGAATTTAGGGGAAATCAAATAGGAGATGTACTTATAGAGCAAATTATAGATGATGCTAAAGAAATTGGTTACAAGAAAATACTTTTAGATACACTTCCTTTTTTAAAAAGTGCCATACATTTATATGAAAAATACGGGTTTTATGAAATATTGCCTTACAATAATAGTCCTATTGAAAATTCCATATATTATAGACTTGATTTGTAAAAATAAAATATATTATTTTAAAACTTATTATGATAATATGAATATATGAGCAAATAGCACCAAAGGAGTAATAAAATAAAAATGACAAAAGGATTGATCGAAGCCAATAAAGGTATATTGAAAAAAATATTTTCAGAAGAATTTTGGTTTATAGTGCCACAATATCAAAGACCTTATGTATGGCAAGAAGAAAATATACAAGAATTAATAGATGACCTTTATTATGCTTTTGAAAATAAACAAAATAGCGAATATTTTTTAGGTGCTTTAGTATTAAAAAGAACAACAGAGAAGGAATTTAGAGAATATGAAATCTTAGATGGGCAACAAAGGCTTACAACTTTATGTATGATGATGGCCGTTATTAGAGATTTGATTAAAAAACCGCAATATAAATATACTCTTTCTCAGATGATATATCAAGAAGAAAATGAATTACTAAAGGTACCGTCGAGAAATAGAATAAAATACAATACAAGAGATAAAGTAAAGGATTTTGTAAAAGATTACATAATTGCCAATGGCTCAACAAGAAAAAGAGATTTAGTAAATTATCATGAAGATACAAATATATCTGTGTCAAATATGGCAAAGGCTATAAGTACTATGCATACTATATTTGAGAATAAAGAAAATTTAGAATCATTTGCAGTATTTTTATTAAATAATGTATTATTTATATATGTATCTACAGATAATACAGAAGATGCGTTTAGGTTATTTACCATATTAAATGACAGAGGTATACCTCTATCAAATGCAGATATACTAAAATCAATAAATATTGGTGAAATAAGCGAAGAAGATTTAGATGAATATTCAAAGCATTGGGAATACTTAGAAGAAAAGTATCACAAAGGATTTGATAGATTTTTATCTTTTGTAAGAACTATACTTCTAAAAAATAAACCATCATCAAATTTATTAGATGAATATGAAAAAAATATTTATCAAAAAAATATTTTGAAAAAAGGTAAAAATACAATTGATTTCTTAATTGAGTTAGATGGAATTTACGATAAGATAATTGATTTAAATGATGAAAATTTAAGCAATGAATATAAAAACTTAGTAACTATAATGAAGTTAGGTCTACATTCAGATGAATGGATACCTACAGTACTTAGTTATTTCTTAAAGTTTGAGTATTACAATCTTGATGAATTTATAAAAAAACTAGAATATAAATTCATTGGTGATTTAATGTCAAATGTATCTCCATCAAAAAGACGTGAAAATTTAAATAATATCATCAAAACAATAGAAATTGTAAGCAAAGAAAATATGGATATTTTATTTGAAAATAGGGAATTATTTGATATAGATAAAAATATATTTAGAAAAAATATAAATGGAGATATCTACGGTAAAAAATATACGAAATATCTTCTTCTTAAAATGGAGTATTTAATGAATGATAATTCTGTTTATTTATCAAATTACAAAGAAATATCCATAGAACACGTTCTTCCACAAAATCCATTGAAAAAAAGTCACTGGAGACGTGATTTTACAGAAGAACAAAGAAAACTTTGGACTAATAAACTATCTAATTTAGTTTTAATTAGCAATAAGAAAAATGTGAAGCTTGCCAACTTAGATTTTAAAAAGAAAAAAGAAGAATATCTAAAAAATAGAATGGATGTATTTAATAGCAGTAAAATATTTTTAGATAAATCATCAAAATGGGATGAGACAAATTTAAGAAATAGACAAAATATAATGGTTAATATGTTAATTAACAATAAATACTCAGAGTAGAAAACTTTAGCTAGTGTTTAAATTTTAAATTTAAATACTAGCTATTTTAATTATGGACTTTAGTATGTTGAGTATGTTTACATACTCAATAATAAACCACCAGTTATGCGGGTGCGGAAACGATAGTGATACTAAAAAATCACCTTTCTAGTGTATAATGTAGTTGTTCAGGCTACAAATATAATAAAGAAATGTGATTTTATGGCAACTAAAACGAATAACTTACCTCATACGAGATGGCTATGCAAATATCATATTGTCTTCACACCTAAGTATAGACAAAAAATCATATATAATCAATATAGGGAAAGTATAGGGCAAATAATTACACAATTATGTAAATATAAAGGTGTTGAAATAATAGAAGGGCACTTGATGCCCGACCATGTACATATGTTGGTGAGTATACCACCAAAAATAAGTGTATCCAGTTTCATGGGATATTTGAAAGGCAAAAGTGCACTAATGATATTCGATAGACACGCGAATTTAAAATACAAATTCGGAAATAGACATTTCTGGGCCGAAGGTTTTTACGTTAGTGTAATAAAGTAAGTAATCCATGTAAGATTTTAAGCAAAAGCAATTTTTTATTGAGAGATAATTATATTTTAAGAAAAAAATATTATAAACTAAATATGGAATTTCTATTGACATAATGTTTAAATTTGATTTACTATAATCAATGTCATTAAAGTGATAAAATCACAAGGGGTGTAATATATAAATGGTAAGCGAAATATGCAGAGAAATGATAGAAGATAGTCCAATAGCATATGCAAAAATTAAAATAAACAAAATTGAAGAAAATTTTATATTAGATAAAATTTTAGATGAAAACAAAGCCTATAAAAAATTTAAAGAAAATTATGATCTTAGCATAGAAGATTTAATATTTAATAAAAATATTGATTATAATTATATATTAAGTGAATCACAAAAAAATAAGAAACATTCATTAAAAACATATTTTGAAAAATATAAATTATACATAAATATAAAAATATATTATGGCGGGAATAATGAATTTTATATTAGAATAAATGAATTTGATATACATTCTACGAAAATTTCTTCAATAACGAGAAATTCTCCTTATTTAGCTTGGATTAAAGATAAAGATGGAAAATACATTGATGTTTCAAATAAATATTTAGAAACCTGCAATATGGAATATGCAAAAATTATAGGTAAAACTGATTATGATATTTGGATTAAAAAAGATGCTGAAACTTTTCAAAAGCAAGATAAATTAGTTATACAAAATAATAAACAATATTATTTTGAAGAAAAGATTTATTTAAATGAAAAAAAATATGGATATTTTCATACAATAAAATGGCCGCTAAAAGATAAATTTGATACTATTATAGGAACTATCGGTATAAGTCTAGAAATAGATGATAAAATAGAGCTTAGAACAAATATAGAAAAAAATGAAAAATTTTTTCAAGAAATCTCTAATAATATAGAAGATATAATTATAATTAGAGACGAAGAAAAAATATTATATGTAAATGACTATTTTGAAAAAATATTTGGATTTAAACCTGATATTTTATATGAAGATATAAATAAATGGCATGACGAATGGGAAAATATCAAAATAATTGATGGAACTGTAGATTATAAATACAATAAACTTTCTAAAAATATTGCTAGAATAAGAAATAAAAAATTTGATAAATGGATACAGAGCAAATTTATTCCTGTGTTTGATGAAGATGGCAATATAATAAGAAAAGTAGGAATTATAAGTGATATAACAAAAACTAAGGAATTAGAAGAACGTTTGGAATCTTTAAGGATAGATTTTTTTGCCAATTTATCTCATGAGATAAGAACACCAATAACTTTAATATTAAGTAGTCTTCAATTACTTTCAAGTAAAATTAATAAATTAGAAGAAAACAATGATGATTACAATAAATATTTATCAATTATAAAGCAAAATAGTTATAGATTATTAAAACTTGTTAATAATCTTCTTGATACAACCCAAATTAATAATGGTAATTTTACATATAGACCACAAAATTATGATATTGTAAGTTTTGTAGAAAATATATGCATGGCAGCTAGTGATTTTGTAAAAGTTAATAATATGAATATAGTATTTGATACAGACGAAGAGGAAAAAATTATATCCTTTGATTTAGATAATATGGAAAGAATTATATTAAATTTATTGTCCAATGCCATAAAATATGGTAGTGATAATGGGAAAATAGAAGTTACTATAAATTGTACAAAAGATGTTAGGATTTCAGTAAAAGATAATGGTATAGGTATTCCAAAAGACAAACAAAATAGAGTTTTTGAAAGATTTGGGCAAGTAAAAAATAAAATGCATACTGAATGGGAAGGCAGTGGCATAGGTTTATTTTTAGTTAAATCATTAGTAGAATTAAATGGTGGAGAAATTATTTTAAATAGTGAACTTGGAAAGGGAAGTGAATTTATAATTGTTTTACCTGATAAAATAGAAAATAATGAAATAACAAAATTAACTGAATTTAAAAATAAACTAGATACAATGAATATTGAGTTTTCTGATATATACATATAGTATAAATAAAAGGTGTCATACTAAAATTATAGAGTGACACCTTTTTAAATTAAGATAATATCAATTGTCATTACTAATACAAGATAAATTTGAATTTTCTAATTTTATATTACATAAAATTGTATAAATAGAGCCAATTAAAATGAATAATATACCCATAATCATATTTACTGGTATAAATTCATTTATGAAAATAAAAGCTAAAATAGGTGATAATACCGGTTTAAAGAAAAATACTAAAGAAGCTGTATTTGCAGAAGTTTCTTCCATAGCTTTAAAATAACAAGCATATCCAAGACCAGTTACGAATATAAAAACATATAGAATAGGAACTATATTTTCAAAATTATAGCCACTAAATAAAGGTATACAATTAAAAGTATCCATATTTATTGAAAGTAAAAATTTTGATACAGACGAAATATGAGATATTAAAATTAAGATAAGCATTTCTATACTTCCTAAAATAAAACTAAAGCAAGTTACTACCTCGCCACCGAATTTATTTGTAGATTTTTTCCCTAAAACACCATAAAGAGCAAAGGTAAGAGCAGCCATTAAAGTCAATAAAATACCAATAAAAGAAATTTTACTAGATAAAGGATTAATTATAATTATAATTCCAAATGTTTCTAAAACTAAAGATATAATATTATGTTTGTGAATTTCCTCTTTTAAGAAAATATAAGCAAATATCATTATAAATACGGGATTACAGCTAAAAATTACACCTACAACAGATGCTTTTGTATTAATAACAGCTAACTGATAAAATATCATACTGACTACTACGCACATAAAACCAAGAAAAAGAAATTGTTTGAAGTCTTCTTTAGTGATAGAGATTTCTTTATTTTTTAATGATTTTATAGCAAAAGGAAGTAAAACTAAACTACCTATAAAAAATCTTTCTAAAGTCAATTGAATAGGATTAAAATTAGATGAAACTACTTTCAATGCAATTTCCATAGAACTAAACAACAATGTAGTTATAGCAATATAAATATATCCTTTTTTCAATTTAACCACCTCCTAACAATAAGAATAGTACTTTAAATTGTAATTATCAACTAAATCTAATTTTGACACAAGAAGATTCTACATATATGTTTTATGCTAAAATTTAACTAAATAGAAAAATAAATAAAATTTAATAGGGGGGATTATAATGTCAGATAACAAATCAAAAACGTCTAAAGAAAACCGAGATTTATTCACATCTAAAGCAGGATTCATTTTGGCATGTATAGGATCTGCTGTAGGAATGGGCAATATTTGGCTATTTCCTTATAGAGTAGGTCAATTTGGTGGTGCAGCATTTTTAATTCCATATTTAATTTTTGTAACTTTATTAGGATGTACAGGTTTAATGGGTGAATTTGCCTTTGGAAGAATGACTAAAACAGGTCCTATAGGATCATTTAAAATGGCTATGGATTCTAAAAATAAAAAGGGTGGAGCATATTTAGGAATTATACCAGTTTTAGGAGCTTTTGGCATAGCAGTTGGATATGCAGTTGTTGTGGGATGGTTCATAAGATTTTTAGTAGGTAGTATATCAGGAGTAGCTTTAAATACAGCAGATTCAGGTGCTTATTTTGGAGAAATAGCAGGACCTTTTGGAAGTATTATATGGCATTTTATAGCTTTATTTATAACAGCCGTAATATTAATACTAGGTGTATCTAAAGGAATAGAAAAAGTAAATAAATTTATGATGCCAGCATTTTATATATTATTTGTACTTTTATTAATAAGAGTATTAATGTTAGATGGAACAATAGAAGGTTTAAAGTATATGTTTGTTCCTAAATGGGAGTTTTTATCACAACCAAAAACTTGGATATATGCACTAGGCCAAGCATTCTTTTCATTATCATTAGCTGGATCAGGAATGATAGTTTATGGGAGCTATTTAAAAAGAGATATAGATGTATCAAGTTGTGCTAGAAATACTGTTATATTTGATACATTAGCAGCTATTACAGCTGCACTAGTAATTATACCAGCTGTCTTTGCTTTTAATTTAGATCCAGCAGCAGGTCCACCTTTACTTTTTATAACACTACCTTCAGTTTTCAAATTGATGCCTTTAGGACAATTATTTGCCATAGTATTTTTCATTTCTGTACTATTTGCTTCAATAACATCTTTAATGAATTTATTAGAAGTACCTATAGAAGCTTTACAAAGTAATTTTAAAATGAATCGTACTTTGTCTGTTATTATAGTTTCTATATTGGCTTTTATAGTAGGATTATTTGTAGAAAATGGTGATATATTAGGAATTTGGATGGACTATGTATCAATTTATATAATACCTGTAGGAGCATTTATAGCAGGTGTAATGTTCTTTTGGATAGTTGGAATTGATAAAGCAAAAGAAGAAATAGAATGCAGTAGTAAAAAATCACTTGGAAATTGGTTTAAACCTATGTCTAAATATGTTTATGTATTTTTAACATTAATTGTATTTGTGGCAGGGATATTGCTTGGAGGAATAGGATAAAATAAAACTTTTCAAATAATATTTTGTTATAATAATAGAAAAAGGAGTAAATACGAAAAAATAAGGGTGATTATTAATGATAATAACTACAATAGATTGTGTACCAGGTAAAGAAATAAAAGCATATCAAGAAATGATGGAAGAAGCTAGAAAAATAGCTATAGGAAGAATGGTAGAAAAGGCAGAAGATATGGGAGCTAATGCAATTGTTGGTATGAAAATAGGAACTTCTTCAATAATGCAAGGCGCTAGTTAAGTAATTGCTTATGGGACAGCTGTGTTAATAGAAAAATAATTTATTGATAAATACGACAAGTATTAATAAAAATAGTATAAAAATTCTAGATTTTTATGCTATTTTTATTAAAATATTTGAATTAATTCCTGGTAAGTAATATTATATAATTATAATAGAGAAAATTAGGAAATTTATAAGCAAAGAGGGTAACTAAATGAGAGACAGCTATTCAAGAAAAATAAACTATCTTAAAATTTCTCTTACAGAGAAATGTAATCTAAGGTGTGTTTATTGCAAGGATGAAGATGATAATAATGAGGAAAATGTTATTGAAGACACAATTAGTGTAGAAGATTTTAAGTTTTTAATAAAAAATTTTGCACAGCTAGGAATTAATAAAATTAAATTTGTGGGTGGTGAGCCACTTTTATATCCTTATTTAAAAGAATTAATCCATTTTGCTAAATATGAATGTAATATGAAAGATGTATCTATTACAACTAATGGTCAAAATTTTTGTGAAAATGCCATTGATTTAAAAGAAAGTGGGCTTGATAGGGTGAATATTAGTATAGATTCATTAAAAGAATATAGATATAAGGGTGTAACTAGAGGTGCCAATTTAAGTGAAGTACTAAACACACTAAATACTTGTTTAAGGTTAAAGCTACCAGTTAAAATTAATTGTGTTTTAATTGATGAATTTAATACAGATGAGATATATGATTTTATTACTTTATCAAAATATAATAATGTGGACTTAAGATTTGTAGAACTTTCACCTTATGGAAAAAATAAAGATTTTTATAAAGATCATTATGCAAATGTAGAGGAATTAGTTGAAAATCTAGATATTGTAAATAAAGATGACTATGAAATAGAATCAAATACTAAGTACTATAATATAAAAAATTTAAAAGGTAGAGCTGGAATTATCTGTCCAAGTAGACCTAACTTTTGTGACAATTGCAATAAAATAATGATAACTCATGATGGATTTATAAGATTATGTTTTTTTGCAGATGAAGAAATAGATTTGAAAAATTTTTTACATAAACCAATAATGTTTAGAGAAGCTATCAAAGAGATTATCACAGAAAAACAAAGAAGTCACACATTAGTTTAATATAAAATTGGAGGATATTTATCTTGCCATGAAAAACTCAAAATATAAAAATAGCTAGTATATTTTTTATATATATCTAGCTATTTTTATTAGGTAATTTTTATTATTGATATGTTATGGTAAACTTTAGATTACTCCAATTTTTTAAATAATAATTATAAACTTGCTGAATTAGAGGCTCATAGTCAAAAAAAACTTTATTTGTTTCTATTTTTTCACCACTAATTCTTTTGTATTCACCTATCCAATAAGGATCTTGAAAGTAAACAGTTAAATCTGCACATACTTCCTTCATTCACATACCTCCTATAGTTTTATCTAATGGATTTATATATAATTATTCATTTGATAATTTAACTATGACTAAAGGAGAGAATTTTATAAAATTTATATAAATTTACAACAGACGGTGTACTTTTCGTCATGTCCATTATTATTGATAATTACTAAATACTCTTTATAATGAGCATTATGAGGTCTTACATATTCACATGATTTTACTAATTCATGATCTTCTAAATATAATAATTCATGATCTTTTAGAAATTTTTTATTTATAATTTTCATTAATTCATCCATAAAAACACCACCTTTTATATTTTATATACCCATTATTTAAAAATCTAAAAGAAATATAATAATTTATATATAAATGTAAAAACTAAAAAAGTAAAAACTTTTGGACAAGTATTTAACTTTATTTTAACTTAGCTTTAACCAACAGAGTATATAAATGTATTAGTATAAAGGCAAGAGCTAATTACTTAAAAACTTAAGGAGGACAATGTTTTGGGAATAGTAATAAATCTATTAGGAGGCCTTGGATTATTCTTATACGGAATGAATCTAATGGCAGAAGGCCTACAAAAAGCAGCAGGAGATAAATTAAAAAATATAGTAGGAAAATTAACTAGTAACACAGTGATGGGTGTTTTAGTTGGTATAGTAGTAACAGCTATTATTCAAAGTTCATCAGCATCAACTGTAATGGTAGTTGGTTTTGTAAATGCAGGGATTATGAACTTAACTCAAGCCTTAGGTGTTATAATGGGAGCGAATATAGGAACAACTGTTACAGCTCAACTAATTTCTTTTAAATTAGAATTTATAGCACCAGTAGCTCTTGGGATAGGTATAATATTATTTTTATTTAGTAAAAAAGAAAAGACTAAAGAAATTGCATCAATGTTACTAGGATTTGGGATACTATTTACAGGTATGGAATTTATGAAAGATGCAGTTAGCCCCTTAGCTCAATATAAAGGATTTAGAGATTCTTTAATTTATTTTGGTAATCATCAAGTACTTGGTGTATTAGCTGGATTTGTAATAACAGGTATTATACAAAGTTCAGCTGCATCTATGGGTATGCTTATAGCTTTAGCATCTCAAGGATTAGTTCCACTTAATGCAGCTCTACCAATATTATATGGTGATAATATAGGAACTTGTGTAACATCACTTCTATCAAGTATAGGAGCTACAAAAAATGCTAAACGTGCAGCTGTGATGCATTTAACTTTTAATGTTATAGGTACTATAATATTTATGTTAGTTTTAAACTATCCAATAGTTACTTTTGTTAAATGGTTAGATCCAACTGACGCAGCTAGACAAATAGCAAATGCACATACTATATTTAATATAGTGAATGTATTAATTTTATTACCATTTGCTAAATATATAGTTAAAATAGTATTGAAAATTATGCCAACAACTGAAGACGAAAGTGAAGCAATAGGACAAACTAAATACTTAGATGAAAGAATACTACAAACACCACCTATAGCACTTGCTAATACACTTAAGGAAGTTAGTAGAATGGGTAAAAAGGCTAATAAAGCTTTAGAATATTCTATGGATTCATTATTAAATAAATCAACAGACTCTATAGAAAAAACTGAAAAATATGAAGAAACAGTTAATATTTTACAAAAAGAAATTTTAAACTATTTATTAAAACTTTCAAAATCATCACTAAGTGATGAAGAGAGAAATCAAGTAGATTTATTATTTAATACAGTTAATGATATAGAAAGAGTATCTGATCATGCAGAAAATATTTCTGAATTATCAAGTATTGTTATAGAAAAAGATTTATCATTTTCTGAAAATGCCATAGAAGAAATGAAAAATATATATTCTAAATCTCAAGAAAACTTTAAGAAAGCTTTAAAATGCTTAGAAGAAAATGATAAAAATATGATAAATATTATTTATAAATTAGAAGATGAAGTGGATGCTTTAGATAAGCTTTATAGAAAGCTTCATATAGAAAGATTAAATAATGGAAAATGTACAATAGACTCTGGAGTAGTATTTTTAGATTTATTAACAAATTTAGAGAGAGTTTCAGACCATTCATGTAATATAGCTAATCGTGTAGAAAGTAATTAAAAAAGTTGTCTCTTTTGATATGCTCTCTTTATAGTAGACAGTTAAAATAAAAAAACTGTTACTATGAAGGGAGCATATTTTTATGGGAAGAAAATCGAAAGTACCATATGAATTAAAAATATTAAGTGTAGAGAAATATATT
>OJME01002058.1_pt1 | contig 14533 bp, 10 predicted proteins | sample 1597151 | NCBI WGS metagenome assembly OJME01 (sample SAMEA2452118, study PRJEB22498) | human gut metagenome | biome: human feces; feature: human gut; material: feces | place: Australia | collected 2012
GATAGGCTTGCACGGATTCCCCACAGCTACGCAGTCGGACGGAATATCCTTTACAACAACGCTTCCGCCGCCGATTACAACATTACTTCCGATTGTGACGCCCGGCATGACCTGAACTCCTCCGCCAATCCACACATTGTCGCCGACGGTAATCGGATAGGCATATTCAAAGCCTGCGTTTCTTCTAGGATAATCAACAGGATGACCTGCCGTGTAAAATCCGCAATTTGGTGCAACAAAAACATTGTCGCCGAATTTCACCTTTGCACAGTCGAGAATCACCATATTGTGGTTTGAATAGAAATTCTCACCGAGTTCGATATTGTAGCCGTAGTCGCACCAGAACGGAGCGGTAATGTAGAAATTTTCCTTTGTACTGCCGACAATTTTCTTTATAAGAATTTTTTGAGTCTCTTCATCTTCAAACGGAAGATTGTTGTACTCTCTGCAAAGATTTTTAACCGAACAGCGTTCATTGCGAAGCTGTTTGTCGCCCATTGGATTATACATCTGCGAATTAAGCATTTTTTCTTTTTCAATCATAATTTTCTCCGTTAATAAATCACATAACAAAATTTACATAACAACGCTTATTATATTATAATCTCACCTTCAATACAAGTAAATCCAAAAATTAATTTACTTTTCAACTGACAACAAAATTCAATTTTAAAATTCATAGGGAGGATAATGGGACAGCGGTCTTTTGTATAATATAGTTACATTGAAAATATCAATGGAATTTGCAGAAAAAACGATTAAATTATGAGATTCCGTTTTGATTTGAGGAGGAATTATTATGGAAGAAAAAAGAAAAACCGTCACATCAACCGAAGTAAAACGCAGATACAATCAAAAAGTTTACAGTCAAATTTCATTTTCCGCCCCAAAGGAACTTGTTGAGGAATTCAGAGGAATATGCAGAAATATCGGAATTTCACAGGCAAGTGTTTTCAAAAAGTTTATCGCCGATTTTGTTGAAAAGTACAGATAAAATCAAAACCACTCGTTGAACGGATTGTTGCACTCTGCAGAAAAGCCCGAAATTCAAGCTGACCGAATTTCAGGCTTTTATTTTTGAATTTTAAATTTTTTCAACCTGCTGTTTCAATTTGCAAAAAATTTTAAGAATATATATTCAAAGAAATAAAATTGTGGTATAATGATGAAGAATATATACAAGGTATGTAGAGGCAACACAGGTTGTCTTTAATTAAGGAAGTGGCAAAATGAAAAAACTATTTACTATTATTGTGTGCAAGGTTCTGAAATTTGTCGGAGGATTGCTCGGCAAGGGCAGCAGTCTGCCGGGACAGATTGCGCTTAAGCTCTGCCCCGATATTCTCGGACGAATTGAGCTGCCGAAATATATTGTTGCCGTAACAGGCAGTAACGGCAAGACATCTACCGTTGAGATGATTGCACATATTCTTTGTGAAAGCGGCAAAAAAGTTGCCTGGAACAAAGAGGGGTCTAACCAGATTGAGGGCGTTACAACTCTTATTCTCGGCAGTTGTACTCTTTCGGGCAAGGTTAAATCGGATATTCTTCTCATTGAAAGTGACGAACGCTTTGCAAAATATACCTTCAAATACATCACACCGACTCATTATGTTATCACAAACCTTTACCGTGACCAGCTCACACGAAACGGTCATCCGGAATGGGTTTACAATGCCGTAAAGGATAGTATTCATCCCGAAACTCAGCTTATTCTTAACGCCGACGATCCGCTTGTTTCGTGCTTTGGCTATGGCAGGGATAATGTTGTATGGTTCGGTGCAGGCAATCTTCCGACCGATACAAAGGAGTTTGTCGGTGTTTATAATGACGGTGCATATTGCCCTCACTGCAAATCTCCTATGACATATTCAAGCTATCACTACGACCACATAGGCAACTATGAATGCCCTAACTGCGGTCTTAAAAGACAGGATACAAGCTACACAGTTACATCTGCCGATCTTGAAAAAGGCGAAATTACAATCAACAATAAGTACAAGATTGAACTTACACTCAAATCGCTTTATAATGTTTACAATTTGCTTGCGGCATTTACCGTTGCGTCAATCACAGGTGTTGACGGCAACACAATTGCAAAGAGCCTGAGCAATTATGTTCTTAAAAACTTCCGTGTTGTAACATTCACGCTCGGAAACAGAAAGGGTACGCTTGTTACATCAAAACATGAAAACAGCATTTCGTACAATCAGTCACTCAAGCTTGCCGCATCCGACAAGGATAAGTGCGATGTTTTGATTATTGTTGACGCAGTCAGCAGAAAGTATTTTACAAGCGATGTTTCATGGCTTTGGGACATCAACTTTGACCTTCTCAAAAGCGACAATGTAAAGAACATTGTGCTTGCAGGAACATATTGCAACGACCTTGCAACAAGATTTTCTTTCTCAAAAGTTGACAGAAACAAAATTAAGGTTATCAAGGACATTGAAGAAGCCGTTGATTATCTTGACAATGACCGCAAAGAAAAGATTTATGTAATTACCTGTTTCTCAGACAAGGGAAAATTTCTTGAAAAGGTAAAGGTGGACTGATTATGAAAATTCTTCATTTGTATCACGATATAATGAACCTGTACGGAGAATATGCCAATGTTTCTGCGCTTGAAAGAATGCTTGAAAAGAGCGGTGTAAAATTTACAACCGACAGGCTTACCCTGTTTGACAATGCCGACCTGGGCGATTACGATTTTATCTACATCGGTTCGGGTACAGAAAAAAATCAGAAGCTTGTTTTGCAGGATTTTAAAAAGTACAAGGATTTTCTTGTTGAATACATCAACAGCGGCAAGGTAATTCTTATGACGGGCAACTCGTTTGAAATGCTCGGAAAAACAATTACAGACTCTGACGGCAAGGTTTTTGACGGACTCGGAATTTATGATTTTACAGTTACCGAGCAGAACAAACGCAGAATTACAGGCGATATTGTTTATACATCTGACATTCTCACAAAACCGATTGTCGGCTTTGTAAACAAGTGCAGTGAAATTAAAGGTATTGAAAATCATCTTTTCACTGTTAAACACGGACTCGGTGACTACGAAAATGCAAAAGCAGAGGGCTTGAAGGACAAGAACCTTTTTGCTACTCATGTTACAGGGCCTATTATGATTAAAAATCCGCATTTTCTTGAATACATTGCTTTGCAGATTTCAAAAAATACAGATGGCTTCAAGCCGTGTACGAATTACCTTGACTATGAAAGAGCGGGCTACGAAATTACTCTCGGCGAACTCACAAAAAGATTTGAGGAGTAAGTTTTAATGAACAACGACAATCTTCTTCAGCTTGAGGGAGCAATTGAAAGCGTGGTTTTCCGAAACGATGAAAACGGCTACACGGTAATTGAGCTTGCTGACGGTGACGATTATTTGACCGCTGTCGGAATTATGCCGCAGGTGTCGTCGGGTGATGTCGTAAAGCTTACCGGCAAATATACAAATCATCCGAGCTACGGCAGACAGTTTGCCGTGCAGATTTGCGAAATCAGCAGACCTACCGAGGCGGCTGATATTCTGCGTTATCTGTCATCCGGAGCTATCAAGGGAATCGGCACTCAGACCGCACAAAGGCTTGTAAAGGAATTTGGCGAGGCAACGCTTGATGTGCTTGAAAATCAGCCCGAAAGAGTTGCAATGCTGAAAGGAATTTCTTCGCAAAAAGCCGAGGATTTTTCAAAGCAGTTAAAGCAGAACACAGGCGTGCGAACACTCATGCTTTTTCTCGGTGAGTACGGAATTTCAAACACCGCATCGGTCAAAATTTTCAATGCTTACGGTCCGAGCTGTGTCGATTTAATCAAGAAAAATCCGTACATTCTCTGTCAGGGTGATTTTGGGGTATCGTTTGAGAGCGCGGATTTTATCGCTAAAAAAGAAAAATTAGAACCCGATTCAAATGTCCGTATGCGTGCAGGAATCGCATACATTCTTCATCACAACGAGCGAAACGGTCACACCTGTCTGCCAAAGGAAAAGCTGCTGAAGGTTTCAACCGATTTTCTCGGAATTGACGGTGAAAAGGTTTCGGAGTGCATGGAAGAAATGCTGTTTGACCGTTCGCTTATCGAGGATAAGATTGACGGCAAAAAATTTGTGTTTCCCCCCAATGTTCACCTCTGCGAAATGTACATAGCGTCAAGAATAAAAATGTTGCTTAAATTTCCGTCAGAGAAAATTAAAAACATTGACAAGGCGATTGAAAAATGTGAAAAAGAGGACGGAATCGAATATGCCGATTTGCAAAAGAAAGCAATCACTATGGCACTTACCGAGGGTATGCTCGTTCTGACGGGCGGTCCCGGTACAGGAAAAACGACAACCCTCAATGCTATAATAAAAATAATGAAAGCAAACGGCAAAACTGTTTTGCTTTCTGCCCCCACAGGCAGAGCGGCTCAACGAATGAGCGAGCTCACGGGCGATGAGGCAAAAACTCTGCACAGACTGCTTGAGGTCAGCTGGGATAAACATGACAACCCCGTTTTCAACAAGAACGAACGCAATCAGCTGAAATGCGACGCATTGATTGTTGACGAGGTTTCAATGGTGGACACATTCATTATGGAAAGCGTTATGAGAGCGCTTTCCACAGGCTGCAGACTTATTCTTGTAGGCGACTCCGACCAGCTCCCCTCCGTAGGTCCGGGTAATGTGCTCGGCGATCTTATCGAAAGCGGACTTATTCCCGTTGTACGGTTGAATGAAATTTTCCGTCAGGCACAGCAGAGTCTTATTATCACAAACGCACATAAGATTGTGAACGGTGAAATACCCATTCTTAATTCCGCCGACAAGGACTTTTTCTTTCTTCAAAGGAACAATAAATCAGAAGTTTCAGCGGTAATAGCTGACCTTTGTGCAAATCGTCTGCCAAAGGCATACGGATATTCTCCGTTTGAAAACATTCAGGTGCTTGCTCCATCCAAAAAGGGTGAACTCGGAACTACCGAGCTTAACCACAAATTGCAGGCGGCGCTAAATCCGAAGGATGACGATAAGGCGGAAATCACAATCGGTTCAAAAACCTTTCGTACAGGCGACAAGGTTATGCAGATAAAAAACAACTATGATATTCGCTGGTTTCGTGAAAACGGCGAAACGGGCGAAGGGATTTTCAACGGTGACATAGGAATCATCACAAAGATTGACAGAAAGACAAAATCGCTTGTCGTTAAATTTTTTGACAAGATTGCAAGATACACCTTTGAATTTGCGGGCGACCTTGATTTTGCCTACGCAATCACGGTGCATAAAAGTCAGGGCAATGAATTTGATGCAGTTATTATACCGATGTTTTCAGGCCCTCCTCAGCTTTACTACAGAAATCTGCTCTACACCGCTGTTACAAGGGCGAAGAAAACGCTTGTCCTTGTCGGCAATCCGTCAACCGTTGAATATATGGTAAACAATAACCGCCGTACAAAAAGGTACAGCGGTCTTAAAGAATTTTTACTGAGAGATGACACACTTTATTAAGAAAGTTTTCGGCACAATAAAAGGATTTTTCTTTACGGTTCGTTGTCCGTACTGCGGAAGGGTTATTGAACCGAACAAAAGCTGTTGTGACAAATGCAGAAAAGAATTCCCCGAAATGCCACTTGTACGATATGCAACGGGAGGGTACGTCTGCACCTCTCCTTTCCCCTATGACGGAATTTTCCGCAGGGCAGTTCTTAACTTTAAATTTCACAACTGCGGTGCATATGCCGAATTGCTTTCACACGAAATGGTTCGTTCAATAAAAGATGTTTACCGTGACAGGGAATTTGACCTTGTCACCTGTGTGCCGATGCACAAGGATACTCTCAGAGAGCGTGGATACAATCAGGCTGAGTTGCTCGCAAAGGAATGTGCAAGGCTTCTCGGCATTGAGTATGCCGACCTGCTTGCCAAAACAAAGAAAAATAAAACCCAGCACAGCATAAAAGCGGCTGAAAGGGCAAAAAATGTTATAGGCGTTTACTCGCCGATTGACAAGAATTTAATCAAAGGCAAGCGAATACTGATTATTGACGACATTATTACAACAGGCAGTACGCTTGGCGAATGTGCAAGAATACTTAGCAAGTGCAAATGCGGCGAGATTTGTTGCTGTACGCTTTGCACATCTCTGCTGATATAGCATTGGAGTGATTAAAATGGATATAGCTGTTGATCTCGGTTCTGACAGAACAAGAGTTTTTATTGAAAATAAAGGAATAGTGCTTGATGAGGCAAGCGTTGTTGCGTTTGATGTCGATACCTACGACATTGTCGGTGTCGGCAACGAGGCTTATAAGATGATTGGCAAAACGCCTGCAGGCATACGAGCAATGCACCCGATTGATGACGGTGTTATTTCACGCTCCGAACTTGTTGAGGATATGGTTTCAATTCTTATAAAAGAGGTCAGTCCGTCAAAGGTGACTATGCCGAGGGTTGTTGCTTCAATCCCGAGTGAGGTTACCGAGGTTGAAAAAAGAGCGGTTGTAAACGCAGTAAGCTCAATCGGTGTTCGCAAGGTGTATCTTATTGAAGCACCAAAAGCGGCGGCAATGGGCTGTTCGCTCGACATAACAAGTCCTCACGGCATTCTGATTGCAGATATCGGCAGCGGTACGGCAGATATTGCCGTGCTTTCTCTCGGCGGAATTTCGGTTTCCAAGTGCATAAAGTCGGCAGGCTGTGCAATGGACGAAGAAATCGTTAAATACATCAGAAAAGAGCATAACCTGATTATCGGCACAAACATGGCAGAGGCCTGCAAAAAGGCTGTTGGCTGTGTAAAAATTCCGAAAGAGCCTAAGCTTTTCAGAGTTAAAGGCAGAGATGCCGTAAGCGGTCTACCCAAATTTATTGATGTTGGCTATGCCGAAATCAAGCCTGTAATTGAGGATATTGCGCTTAACATTATCAGAGCAATTAAAGATGTGCTTGAACAGACTCCGCCCGAGCTTGTCGGTGACATCTACACGGACGGTATAATTTTGACAGGCGGTCTTGCCAAGCTGACGGGATTTGCAAGGCTTCTCAGCGAATCCACAAAGCTGAAAGTAAGAGTTCACAAAGCCGCCGCTGACTGCGTTATCAACGGTTGCGGCAAGGCAATCGAATATATTGACCATCCCGAAAAAATACAGCCGGGTGCAGTCAATCCGCTTATAGAGGCATTTTAATTATAATTTTAAACATTTTATCCGCAGATTTTACCGTCTGCGGATTTTTTGTAACATGGTATTGTAAAATCCGAAAATATGATTTAACAGTTGTCTTTATCCCGTTTCAGTACCGTACTTTTTTCTTCTTTTTTACATAAAAATCTCCCCTTAAAGCATTTCCTGAAAACCATGTTTTTCAAGAGTCTGCTTTAAGGGGATTATATCAGTTAACAATTGTTCTCCGCTTTTGTTTTATAGTTCATTATTCTTTCAAGAAATAACTGTACTTTTTCTTTGGCTATCTCTCCGCTGTTTTCAATTTCGGTATCGCCAATGTAAAACTTGTGTTCAGCGGATTTCTTCAAAATATCAAGCAATTTTTTCTGTTCATCCGCTTTGTTAATGAAAACGGACACGGCACAATCACAGGCTATGGAAAATTCTGCCGGTGTTTTTGAAGCAAGTGCGTCGTAAAACCTTTCTTTTACGCTTTCAAATTTATCTTCCGTGTCAGTCGGCAAAAGCTTTGTAATCATCTTCCAGGTATTCCACGCAAGAAAGCCGTTGCAGTTGTCAAGACCTTTGGCAACAAATTCAAAGAACGGATAGACAAGTTTCGGATTTACTTCGCAAATATACTCAAGAACCTGTTCCGCCCAGTGAGCATTTGCGTAATCATCGTCAAGAAAAATCTCAATAAGCAAAGGAACAGTCAGAATTTCTTTGCTTGCAAGCTGTGCATAATATTCTTTTTCAAGCCTTTGTTCAAATTCCTGAAAAATCTGCTCTGTTTTCATAAATTCCCGTCCATAAATTCACTTAAATTTCGGTTTAATACTCCTAATATAATACTGTATATTACATTCTTTTTCAAGTAAAATCATATTAAAAGTAACATTCCCCCCGAATTTTATCGGAGGGAATGCTTTACTGTTAGCAGAATATTAAGAAAAGGTTGTTCTGTAGTTCTGTTATTCTGAATAGCTTACCCAGACACCGCCGGACTTTGAACCCGGATTTGCACGGAAACAGTTCTTACCGTCAGCAACTGTCAAGTCGTTTGTCTGTGTTTTCCATGTTGATTCTGTGTCCTTAAAGAGGAAACAGTTTGAACCGGGGCTGAGCGGTGTGTCAAAATCGTAGTACCAGATATCTGTACCTGCAATCTTATTCATGTGAGCTGCTGCGTTGCCGAGTCCGCTCTCTGCCCAACCGTAGATATAAACATCAGTATAGTGTGCCTTTGAGTTATCAAAGTAAACTCTTGAAAGTGTGAATGCAGGCTTCTGCTCCGGAACATACGGAGCTGTTGAAACAGCTTCGTCATTGCTGAGTGAGATGCAGTTGTTTGTCTTTGAAACTGTTGCATCCCAGCAATTGTAAACATTACCGTCATCACCGCCTACAGGCTTTTCGTCAACCTCTGAAAGAGAACGATAAACGCTGACATTTGAAACTGTTGCAGGAACTTCAACTGTGTAAACATTCGGGTAAGCGTCTGTATCCTGCTCAAACTGATAGCTTGCACCTGTGTCAAGGTCATAAGCAAAGAGTGAAACACCGTCAGATGTCATCCAGCCAAGCTTAGTCTTGAAGTAAAGAGTGTATGTGTCAGCAGGCTTTGTTGTAGGCTGTGCAGTCGGCTTTACGGTTGTAGGCTCGGCGGTAGTCGGCTCAGGTGTTGTAGGCTGTTCTGCCTGATAAACATCACCCGTGCGGCCCCAGTCTTTGAGCTGAACAATGTACTTCTGAATCAATGTTGCGTCAACAACAGAGATTGTATTATCCCCATTAACATCAGCAAGAATCTGCTTGTCAGCCGAAAGTGTTTCAAGCTGAACGACATGTTTCTGAACGAGTGTAGCGTCAACGACTGTAATGTCACCGTCACCGTTTACTTCACCGTAAACAGCATTGCCCGAAGGCTCTGTTGCGGGCTGTGCGGTTGTAGGCTGAGTTGACGGAACAGGCTTTGTTGTAGGTTCTGCTGCAGAACCCTTTGTAACATCAGTAGCCTCAATCTCAACCTTTGTAGGTGTAAGAGTTGTATCCTCCCATGTACCTGCCTTTGTAAGTGAGAATGCCTTTGATGAACCGTTGAGGCTGATAGGTGTACCTGTTCTGCCCGGATACTGCTCGCCGCCTTTTTCAGAGATGATTACTCTTGTGTTGGCTGAAGTTGAAAGGTCAAAATCCGACGCAGCCTGATTTTCATCATCCTCATCAGCTGAAATACTTGATGACTTCGGAACTTCGTAGTAATAGTAACCTGTTGCAGGATCAAGAGTCATTGCTTCGCCCGGCCAGTTTGCATTCTTGTAAACAGTACCCTTGTTTGTGGTTTCATCAAAGATGTAAACCTGGTAAGGTGCTGACCAGCCCTTCTTGTTAGCAGGGTTGAAGAATACATACACTCCCGATTCCTGAGCGGTACTCTTTGCGTACTTATAAACCATTGAAGAGGTCTTTACGCCGTCGGTTGCTGTAACTGTGAGATTGATTGTTTCGCCCGGCTTATAATCTGAACCGATGCGGATTGATGTTGTACCCGTAAACTTAACAGGAGTTGAATCATCAAGACAGTAAGTACCCGATGTTGCGTTTTCAAGACTGAGTGTAAGGGTCATTGTGTCGCCCCTGAACGAACCGCTTTCAACAGAGTTTATTGCCTTCGGGGTTGTTGTACCGTTGTAAACAACAGCAACACCCGTGTTGCCGATTGAACCTGTGAGAACGCCGTTTGCAACCGTAAACTCAGCACCTGAAACCGTATCCGTATATTTGCCGTCTGCAAGACCTGTGCCGGAAATACTTACGCTTGCGTTTGTACCTTTACAATTTGAAAGAACGATACCGCTTGTGCCTCTTGCAACATAAGCAATGTCGCCTGAAGAACCGAGCTTTTCAGACTGACCTACAAAAAGGTTGTGGAACTTGTTAATTTCGGAAACAGCTGTGCTCTTGTAAGTTGAATCCGTTGAAATGTTACCCATGAGAGCTGTTCCCGGACGGGCAAAGAAAAGTGCTGTTGAATCTTTTCTTGATGCAACGATTGCCCATGCCTTTACAACATTTTCATCCGAAACGTCGGCAGTGTTTGAGAATCCCGATGAACCCGAGCTGCCCTCGTATGTATCGTGGCTTTCTGCCCAGAGAACTGCATTTGACGCTGCAACACCTGATTTGTATTTCGCATTGGTAGCTGTGCTTGCCTTACCCTTTGTGACATTGTAAAGCACTGCGTCGCCCGTTTTGTTGTCAGTAACATTGATATACTTGGTGTATGAGGAGTAGCTTCTGTCTGCACCGCAGTTGTTAAGAATTTCACCGTAGATGTAGAGATCATCGCCTGTTTTCTGTGTGTAGTAAGAAGAAGCCGAGGTTGTTACATTCTTCCAGTAGTCTGACGCATACTCGCCGTCATCCTCTGTTTCAATATGCTTTGCGGCATCAAAACGGAAACCGTCAACACCGCAGTCGATGCATTCCTTGAGGAGGTTGATAATGTATCCCTGAACAGCAGTATCGTTTGTTACAAGGTCAGGACACTTTGAAACATGACCCTGAACAACTGCCTGAACCGAACTGTCGTTTGCATCGCCTTTGTACGTACGGGTGTAGGTTTTTCTTTTCTTATAGAACTCAGGCTCGTACTTTTTAACCTGATTGCTCACAGTCTCCGGCCTAGCTTCATCGGCATTTGCAATATGGTTTGAAACGATATCGCAGATGATTTTGATGCCGTATTTGTCAGCCTCATCACAAAGTGATTTAAGATCATCCTTTGTGCCGAGCCATGACTCCTCTGCAATATGGAAGCTGATCGGCTGATAAAGCTTCCACCACTGACCTGTTACATCGCCTGAGGTTGAGTAGTCCTTTGGCTGCTGAACGGGAGAAGTCTGAACTGTTGTGTATCCTGCCGCTGCAATTGCGGGAAGGTTTTCTTTGATTGTATTGTAAGACCAGTTGAATGCGTGGAGCATAACACCGTCGCCGACCTTATCACGAAGGGTACTGTCGGCAGATGCAGTCTGTGCGGAATCAACCTCGGCAGCATTTACGGAGGTAATTGCCGCAAAAGAAGATGTCAGAAGCGCAGACGCAACAACAAGACTTGCAATCTTTTTTGCTTTCTTCATAGGGAAAACATCCTTTCATAAAATTCTCGATTTCATTATAACAAATTTCACCAAAAAAGTACATACTTTATGTTACAAATTCGAGGGCTGTTTTTTGTGCAGATTACACGGTTGTAAAATTTTTTCAACAATAATTTTGCACCAAAAAGCATTATATTTAACATTTTTTGACTATGTATGAGCTTTACTTCTTTAAAAGAATATTAGTGATGCAAATTTGATTTTCTTTTTACACGATATTGATTGACATTTTTGTGCATTTAGAATATAATCAAAGAGCAGTTGTCCCCTGATGCTTATGTGACGGGTGACATTTCGGAAAATTTAAATTGTATTGCGTGCAATCGCTTTTAAGCGGTTAATAAGGATTTTGTGTAAAGAAAAAGGACGGGGCGACACAGCCGTCTTATTTTTCTGTTCAAAAATTCTGAGCATCATGGTTATGTCTTTGCAGAAACGGCAGAGCGGACTGTGTTCGCCTGCATTTTTCAGGCTGACACAATCCGCTTTATTTTTTACGGATTTTACTGTTATCACAACGGAACAGGGGTGCATAAATGGAACAGACATCAAAGAAAACAATAGTTTCACTCAAGGATATTTTCATCAAATTTGACGGTGAGGTAATTCTTAACCACATCAACCTTGATATAAATGAAAAGGAATTTGTAACTATTCTCGGTCCGTCAGGCTGCGGTAAAACCACAACCCTGCGCATCATCGGCGGTTTTGTTGAACCCGACAGCGGCGATGTCATTTTCGGCGGCAAAAGAATTAACGGAACTCCTCCGAATAAAAGAAATGTAAACACGGTATTCCAGAAATATTCTTTGTTTCCCCACCTCAATGTTTTTGATAATGTGGCTTTCGGACTCAAGCTTAAAAAGATGCCGAAAGATGAAATAAAAAAGCGTGTAACCGATATGCTTGCAACCGTTGACCTCAAGGGTTATGAAAAGCGTTCCGTTGCAAAGCTTTCGGGCGGTCAGCAACAGCGTGTTGCAATTGCAAGAGCGCTTGTGTGTGATCCCGAAATCATTCTGCTTGACGAGCCTCTCGGTGCTCTTGACCTTAAACTGCGTAAGAGTATGCAGCTTGAGCTTAAGGAGATTCAGCAGAAAACTCAGAAAACATTTATATATGTTACTCACGATCAGGAAGAGGCTCTGACTATGAGCGACCGTGTTGTTGTTATGAACAACGGTGTAATCGAGCAGATTGGTTCTCCCGAGGATATATACAACGAGCCTCAGAATGCTTTTGTAGCCGATTTTATCGGTGAGAGTAATATTTTTAAGGGAATTATGACCGGTAATATGAAAGTCAGATTTTGCGGCGGTGAGTTTATGGGTATGGATGATATACCGGATGGAACACTTGTCGATGTTGTCGTAAGACCTGAGGACGTAATTATAACTAAGCCTGAGGACGGAACAGTAACAGGTGAGGTTACATCAGTTATATTCAAAGGTATGCATTATGAGGTTACAGTTGAGTCAGGCAAGTATGAGATGGTTATAAGAACTACCAGGTGTTATGCAGTCGGTGATAAGGTTGGTATGCAGCTTGAGCCGGACGGCATACATGTTATGGTTGCAGAAGACCATACAACAAGCTTTGTGACAAGCATTAATGCTGATTATACACTTGATTTTAACGGAAAGGTTATTAACTGCGACTTAACAAAGGTTATACCTAAGTCAAGTATGAGCGGCGGCACTCTTGTTGATGAGAATAAGGAAAGCATAGATATCAGCAAGCTTAAGATAGTCGTATCTATACAGCCTTATGATATAAAAATGAGTGATGATATTGAGGAAGGTCTTGTATCAGGACGAATAATCAACCTTATATATAAAGGCGACCACTACAGTTATGTCATAAGAACTGAATACGGACATGACCTGATAGTTGATGATGAGTATCTGTGGAATATGGATGATACAGTCAGTCTTGTCATGCCGGAGGACAAGATGAAGTTCCAGTTAAAGAAGTAGCTGGTAAAAAAGTATTATGGATATTAGTTATAAAAAGTTATCTAAAAATTATAAAAAAGGATTAATAATATGGGTGGAGTTTTTTCAAGAAAACAGCTTGGTATTCCTTATGGAATATTTCTTATATTGTTTGTTGCTGCGCCACTTCTTGTATTGTTTTACTATGCATTTACAAATGGCTCAGGACAGTTTACACTTGGTAATCTTAGCGGATTTTTTACAGACCCTAACACACTTGGAACACTTGTATACAGCCTTGTGTTAGCAGTCGTTGTAACTATAGTATGTCTTTTAGTAGCTTACCCTGTGGCATACATACTTGCACAGAGTAACCTTAAAAGAAAGTCAGTTATACTTATGCTTTTTATTCTTCCAATGTGGATTAACTTTACATTAAGGATTACAGCACTTAAAGAAGTACTTTCACTTATAGAAGGCAATCTTGCATTTTATCCATTCATCAATACAGTGATAGGTATGACATATGATTTCCTTCCGTTTATGATACTGCCATTGTATACAGTGCTTGATAAGATGGATAAAAGTGTCATAGAAGCGGCGGCTGATCTTGGAGCGAATAATTTCCAGACATTTGTCAAGGTTATACTTCCTCTGTCGGTTCCGGGAATTGTGAGCGGAGTATCAATGGTATTTCTTCCAGCGATGACTAACTATGTCGTGCTAGATATGCTTTATAACAGTACATATATTATGGGTAGCCTTATCGGAAGTTACTTCAGCGCATACGACTGGCACAATGGTTCTATGATAGCGCTTATACTTCTTGTAATCATATGCGTTGTGAGTCTTGTATCAGCAGAGGATTCAGACAGCACAGGACGTAAGTTATAAAGTTTATAGTGTATACACAGAATGGAGAAGTTATGTTGAAAAAATGTATCAAGTATGCAGTTATCTGCCTTGTTCTTATATTTATGTATGTTCCAATTCTTATACTTGCGGTGTATAGTTTTACGGATGCACCCAATATCGGACCTATACATGGATTTTCGTTACAGAATTATATAACACTTTTTACAACAGAAGAGCTGCGGGATATGATAACGGGCTCTATTATGCTTGCACTTGGAAGTGCAGTGCTTGCAACTATATTAGGAACTACAGGTGCTATCGGCGCATTTTATTCTGGAAAGCGTGTAAAGAGTACTATTTCAGTACTTAATCAGGTTCCAGTTGTAAATGCAGATGTAGTTACAGGTTTTTCGCTCTGTA
>OJME01002072.1_pt1 | contig 14466 bp, 15 predicted proteins | sample 1597151 | NCBI WGS metagenome assembly OJME01 (sample SAMEA2452118, study PRJEB22498) | human gut metagenome | biome: human feces; feature: human gut; material: feces | place: Australia | collected 2012
ATCCACCATGAGAAAAGTTAATTCTTGCTACATTTAGTCCTGCTTTCACTAATTTTGTAAACATTTCTTCGTTTTCACTAGCAGGTCCTATTGTTCCTATTATTTTTGTTTTTCTTAATTGTTCATTCATTACAAATTCCTCCCTTTTTAAACCAATTGCTATTATAACATAGTTTTTCCGAATTTCAAGATTTTTAACCACTTTTTTTTATTTTTTCTTTCATTTTTCACTATTTTTTTATATTTTTAACAATTTTAGGCTTTATATAAACATTTTAATTGAATGTTTTATATTTTAATATAACTCAATAATTGCATGAACTTTTTGTTCTTCTTGATCTTTTATTATTATTACATGTTTTCCTTCTACTTTTGAATATTCACAGTTTACTATATCTCCTAGTTTTATTTCTTTTTTATATACAATTTTAACATTATTAAATGGTCTTTTATTGTTATAAATATCTTCTGGTAATGCCTCATAGGCTAAATCTAAATAATACAAGTTATGCAAATGTTTATTTACATCTATATCTCGTCTTTTAATTTCATATTTTACTATATTTTCAAATTTTTCTGGCATCTTAATTTTTTCTAAATTATCTATCTTCAATACACTCTTATCTTCCATTTTATATGCTTTTATAATTTCTTCTGTTATTATAGCTATTTTTCTTTTTTCTATATCCACTAGTGCCCACTTAGATGTTGCAACTGCAACAAGTTTATCTTTAACATATATTTCAAAATCTCGATATGTAAAAAATCTATTTGCACTTCTTGCCCATGTTCTTATTTTCAATTCATTTCCATATTCAGGTCTATCTATTACCTTTAAGTCCCATTCTAATAATATCCACGTAATTTTATTTTTTATTATGTCATTTATTCCATACCCTACTAAATCAGATTGAAATGCGCCTATATTTTCTAGCATTTCTAAAATTGCCTTATTTTTTATTAAATTATTTTTACCTATATCCTTTAGTCCTATTTTAAAATTTTCTTCATAAATCATTTTTGCTTTCACCTTCTATTTTTGTAATTCCATTAATTGTTTTATTATATATCACAGTCTTTTCTTTTTTGCAATATTATGTACAATATAATAAAAATCCCTTTAAAAGGGATTTCTATTTTAATAACCTGGTTTTTTTAATAATTTAAACATATTTTTCTTATATTCTTCAACTCCTGGTTGATTAAAAGGATTTACTCCTAATATGCTTCCAGACATCGCGCATGATTTTTCAAAGAAATATATTAATTCTCCTAAATTTTCCTCATCTAATTTGTTCAGAGAAATTTCTATATTTGGAACATCGCCTGAAACATGTGCCTGTACAGTTCCTTCCATTGCTTTTTTATTTACATAGTCTAATTTTTTACCAGCTAAATAATTTAATCCATCTAAATTATCATCATCAGAGTTTATTGTAAAATCAGAATTAGGTATTTTTATTGAAATAACTGTTTCAAATAAATTTCTTCTTCCTTGTTGAATATATTGTCCCATTGAATGTAAATCTGTTGTATTATCGACACCAACTGGTAAAATTCCTTTTTCATCTTTTCCTTCGCTTTCACCAAATAGTTGCTTCCACCATTCTGTAAAATAATGCATTTTAGGCTCATAATTTACTAAAATTTCTGTATTTTTATATAATTTATATAAAATATTTCTTACAACTGCATATTGATAACACTCATTATATTTTAAGTTAGGATCATTATATCTTTCTTGTGCTACTCTAGCACCTTCCATTAATTTATCTATATCAATTCCTGCTACTGCAATTGGAAGTAATCCTACTGCTGTTAAAACAGAATATCTTCCACCCACATTATCTGGAACAACAAATTGTTCATAGCCTTCATTTTCAGCTAATGTTTTTAATGCTCCTTTTGCTTTATCTGTAGTTGCATAAATTCTACTTCTTGCTTCATCAATTCCATATTTATTTTCCAAGATTTCTCTAAATACTCTAAAAGCAATTGCAGGTTCTGTTGTAGTACCTGATTTAGATATTACGTTTACAGAAAAATCTTTATCTCCAATATATTCTATCAATTCATTTAAATAATTTGAACTTAAATTATTCCCTGCATATACAATTTGAGGAAATTTTCTTTGTTTTGCAGGTAACATATTGTTAAATGTACTTGTTAATGATTCGATAACAGCTCTTGCTCCCAAATATGAACCACCAATTCCTATTACGACCAATATATCAGATTCTTTTTTTATTTTTTTTGCAGCTTTTTTAATTCTTTTAAATTCTTCTTTATCATAATTAGTTGGTAAATTTAACCACCCTACAAAATCATTTTCTTCATCTGCTCTTCTATGTAAATCTTTATGAATATTTTCAACCTGAGCTTTATATTCCATAATACTTTTTTGTGTAATTCCTGAATTTTTTAAATTTAGTTTAATTTCTGCCATAATTATATCCCTCAACTTTCTTTTGAATTTTCTGTCCACATTATATATAAAGTTGGAATAAATTTCAAGTGATTTTGGGGACGGAGCAAAAAATCATTTTAAAAATTTTATATAAAAATGATTTTTTGCTCCGTCCCCAAAATCAGGTTATATCATTCATGATTTTAGCTAAATATTTCATACTCTTTAAACATTGTTCTAGTGTATTTCCTGTTGCCCCTACTTCTATTATATTTGCATATTTTCCAGTATGTTGATTATATCTCGATTTCGTTAGCATTATTGGTTTAAACAACCCTGGATACAATTCTTCTGCTTTTTCTTGCACTTTTACTGCGAATTTTAAATTTTGATTCCAGTTAGGGTGCCACAATCCGCCATTGTTTGTTCCTATTACAAACATTATTTGTGCGGCTTCTTCGTCTCCTATTTTTACAGTTGGTGCATAATCGCTTCTTGAGCCTACTGCATCTCTATGTAAATCAATAATTATGTCACTTGGTGCTGTTTCTAAAATTCCTTCGACAGTTTTTAATGATCTTGTATATGATCCATTATATGATGGATAATCATGATAGTCTTGATTATGCACTACATTAAAATTATAATTTTTCAACTGATTTTCTAATTCTGTTCCAACTCTTGTAACTGTATAGTTCAAATCTGTTGTTCTATAATTTCCTGTTGGGATATATGGATATTTTTCGCTTGATGTATAACTTTCACAACTATGTGTGTGAAAAATTATTATATTTCTATTTTCTATTGTAATGTCTGGTTTTAACATTTCTTGAGTTAATTCATAATCTGTTTCATTTTTTATTTTTACATTACCATATTGTACATTACTTTTTTCTGCTATTGGATTTTGAGTGATAACTTGTGTTGTAACTCCTGTTTCTGCTACTTTTATTTCTGAACTTTCAGCATTATCAGCTTTTTTTGTATCATTGGTTTCATTTTGATTGTTATTTACATTTTCACTGCTATCTATGCTATTATTTGTATCTTTTTCTTTTTGTTTAGCTTCTATTTCTTCTAATCCTTTTACTGAACTGATTTGAGTTTTCATCATAGATTTTAAGATATTTTTATCAATTGCTGGATCTTCTTCTTTAGATATATTTCTATATTCTTCATTCATATTTTTTATAGCAGGTAATGTTTGATCCAATACTTTAGATAAACTATTTAAATTTTTTGCACAAAATATAATAATAAAAATTGCTACTACAATTACTATAGCAAATTTTATGACATCTTTTAATTTTAATATAGCTATACTAAACATATTATTCTCCTTGTCTTAAGTCTATTATATTTAATATATTCAACTACATTATTAATTATGATATTTAATTAGATAATTTGTATTATAGGAAGTTCAGAAAGTTTTTCTATTATATAAAAAAAGAAGCTCATCCAAGCTTCTTTCTGCCTTTAATGTTTTTACATCTTTCTTTAAAATAATTGTATTTTACTGCAATTATACTTTTTTCCAAAACCAATCTAGACTATCATCTAAACTTTTTTTACCTAATTTTTTTGTTTCTATATCATCTACCCATAAATATGAGAAGAAAGATACAAATACAAAAATAAAGTCAATAACAATACATCTTGATAATATTTCTAACATATATCTGTACTCTTCTGGCAAAGTAGCAATTTGTGCTACATGTGTTATTAATAATACTAAATATACAAATAATACTCCAGCTACTATCATACTTTTTTTCACTTCTTGTGCTAAAAATATTAATAAAACTGTTACTGCTAACATTAATAATAATGTTAATGGATTAGATATGTCAAAAATCAACATCTTGATCCCCTCCAATTTTCTTTTGTTTTTATGAATATATAATATCATTATTATATTTTCAAATCAATATTTTTTAATTAAGTTTATATTACATTTTTATTACATATAACCAAAATATTATTTTAGTTTCTCTTCTATAAGTTTAGCTATTTCTTCAGCTTTTTTAGTAATATATTCTTGATCTTCACCTTCAATCATAACTCTTACTAGTGGTTCAGTTCCTGAAGGTCTTATTAATACTCTACCATTTCCAGCAAATTCTCTTTCTAATTTGTCAATTGCTTCTTTGATTTCAGTATCTTTATCATAATCATATTTTTTATTACTATTTACTTTTGCATTTACTAATACTTGAGGATATAATTTTATAAGTTCACTTAGTTCAGATGCTTTTTTACCTTCTTCTAAAATTGTACTAATTAACATTAATGATGTTAAAATTCCATCCCCTGTTGGATTATAATCTAATAAAATTACATGTCCAGATTGTTCTCCTCCTAAATTATATCCATCTTTTAGCATTTCTTCTAGAACATATCTATCTCCAACTTTAGTTTGTAGTAACTCTAATCCGTTGTCTCTAGCATATTTGTTTAATCCTAAATTGCTCATAACAGTTGCTACTATTGTATCTTTTTCTAATTTTCCTTTTTTTCTAAGATGTTGTGAAATAATAGCTAACAATTTATCTCCGTCAATTTCATTTCCTTTTTCGTCAACAGCTAAACATCTGTCACCATCACCATCATATGCAACTCCAAGGCTCATGTGATTATCTACCACATATTTTTTTAATCCTTCTAAATGTGTTGATCCACAATTGTCATTAATATTAATTCCATTTGGATGATTGTTAATAATTTTATAATTTATTCCTAATGCTTTAAATACTTTTTCTGCAACTACTGATGTTGCTCCATTTGCTGTATCTAATGCTACTATGAAATCTTTATTATTATATTTATCAATAATATCATCAAAGTTTTTTCTAAAGAAATATACATATTCATCCATTAAATCTAATGCATATTCTGAAACTCCTATTTTTTCATTTTTTGCTGTTAATTCAGTAAACTTATCTGATTCCATTATTTCTTCGATTTCTTCTTCTAAAGTATCTGGAATTTTCATACCTTTATTACTAAAATATTTAATTCCATTAAATTCAAATGTATTATGTGATGCTGAAATAACAACACTTGCATCTGCATTTAATTTTCTTGTTAAATATGCTACTGCTGGCGTTGGAATTACACCTAATAATTTAACATTTGCTCCATAACTTAAAAATCCAGCTACCATTGCACTTTCTATTAATGTTCCAGAAATACGTGTATCTCTACCTATTAATATTGTTGGTGTATGATCTGTATGTTTTGATAATACATATGCTCCAGCTTTTGCTACTTTATATACAAGTTCTGGTGTTAATTCTGTATTAGCAATTCTTCTAATCCCATCTGTTCCAAAATATTTTCTCATAAAATTACTTCCTTCCTTGTCCAATATTATTGAACTTAAATAATTAATTTATTATTTACTTATATTTTAAATTTCATATGTTTTAATGTCTACCACTTTGGCTTTTTCTTATCATTGTCTTTACTTTTTGTAACGTATCTTCTGTATACATTGATATTTTTTCTTTTAATGTTAATTCTACTTTATATGGTTTTCTAATATCTATCCTTTTATTATTTATTACTAATTCTGGATTAATTGTTGTCAATTCTTTTACTTTTTCCTCTCCTATTAAGGACTTTAGCTCTAATATTATTTCAGGAATTTTTGGATATATAGTATTTTGTCTATGCACATCTGTTCCTAACATATGTATCATATTGTTTTCAAGAAATTTTTGTACTATCATTTGAGCTTTTTTTCCATATTGACCTATAATGCTTCCATAATTTGCCTGCATTAACACACCTTTATCAATTAAATCATATATTAATTCTGGATCTGTTTGTACAAAACTGTATCTTTCTGGATGTGCCAAAATTGGAACTATTTTATATTGTTGCATTTCATAAACCATATCATATAAATTCATTGGTTCTGCATTCATAGGTAATTCAAATAATACATAGCTTGTGTCATTCATGGTTGTTGCTTTTCCATCTTCCAGCAATTCTATTATATTATCTGACATATATATTTCATTTCCTAAATATAGATTCATATCTATATTTTTGTTTTCTAAGTTTTCATGTATTGCATTAATCCATACTTCTCTTTCAGGTCTATTTGTTTCATAATAATTTTCCATATAATGTGATGTACAAACAATCCCTTCAAATCCTGCTTCTTTTGCTTCTTTTATTAAATTAAAGGTTTCTTCTATACTTCTTGAACCATCATCAATATTTGGTAATATATGTGAATGTACGTCTATCATTGACTTTTTCTCCTTTTGTTCCCCTTATTAATTCATTTTTTTCTTTTCTTCATCTAGATATTGATTTATTTGATTTAATATCTCTTGTGTTTTTTCAGTTGATATTTCTTCTTTATTTTCTATTTTTATTTTATTTTGTAATGCTCTTGGCATTTCATCTGTTTGTTCATATGGCTTGCTGTTTACTTCCATATCTTGATTTTGCTTGATATCTGCTATTTCTTGTTTGCTACTTGTTTTTCTATTTCCACTTTGAGCCATTAAATTTGAAGCTCTATTATACATTTCTCTATTTTGTCTCTTAGTTGTCGTTCTTGATGCACTTCTTTGTGCTGTTCTATTATTGTTTTTTGTTCTTGACATAGAAGTAGAACCATAATAATATGATTGTTCATATTTTTTAGCATTCATTGGCATTTTATTTACAACTACCCCAGCAATTTTTCCGCCTACTTGTTGAATATTAGCAATAATTCTTTTTAAATCCTCTTTCTTAGTTTGCTTACTGGCAGTTACAATTAATGTTGAATCAACTAATCTTGTTAATATCAAAGCATCTGTAACTAATTGGCTTGGTGTTCCATCTATTATAACAATATCACATATTTCTTTTAATTGTTCTAATAAATCAACCATTTGTGGAGCAATTAAAAGTTCTGCTGGATTTGGTGGAATATTACCTGCTGCTATCAAGTATAAATTTTCTACATCTGTTTCTTGTATGTAGTCTGCTAAATCTAATTCCTTATTTTCGTCATTAGTTTCATCTATTCCTGATAAATAATTTGAAAGCCCTGGTCTTGGTGAAACTTCAAATATTGAATATTGTCTTCCTTTTCTCATATCTGCATCTATTAATACAACTTTTTTACCTGCTTGAGCAAAAGTTACTGCTAAGTTTGATGATACCCAGCTTTTACCTTCACCTGGTAAAGTTGATGTTACTAATATCGTTTTCAATTTTCCTTTAGTATTCATAAATTGAATATTAGTTCTTAATGTTCTAAACACTTCAGAAATTGGAGATTTTGGATCTTGATGTACTATTAATTCTCTTTTCATTATCTTCTTCCTCCTTTTCCTTTTTGTGCATCACCTGCATATAATGGTATTGAAGCCAATACAGGCAATTTATATTCTCTTTCTACTTCTTCTGCTGTTTTTATTGTAGTATCTAACATATTAGCAATTAAAACATATATTACTGATATGACTAAACCAATAAAGGCAAATATTAAAATATCTTTTTTATGGTTAATATTTGATGGTGTTGTATTAACTTCTGCTTCATCTACAATATGAACATTATTTATGTTGTAAAAATCATTTGCCACTTTTTCTATGAATACTTTTGCTGTTTCATTTGCTATTTTAGCTGCATTTTGTGCATTTTCAGTAGTTACTGTGATTTTTATCATTTCTGTATCTTTTACATTTGTTACTGAAATGTTATTTTTTAAAGTTTCATAATTTTCATTTATATTTAAATTTGAAATAACTTGTCCTAATACATTTTTACTTTTTACTAATTCGCTATATGTTGAAACTAGTTTAGAGTTTAATGTTACATCTGTTGTTGTTATTGTATTTGTTTGTGTTCCACTAGAGCCTGAACCAGCTAACAATAACGATGTAGAAGCGCTATATTTAGGTGTTGTAAATCCTACTGTATATATTACTCCTATTGCTATAAATATTAATACTACTAATATTATTTGTGCTTTTTTGTTCCAAAACATTATAAATAATTCTTTTAAATCTAATTCTTCCATTTTTTCCCCCTTATTGTTTTCTTATTTTTCTTTTGTTTTTTGCACTTTTATAGTATACATTTAAGTTTGTTTTTTTGCAAGATTTTTAGCAAAAAAAATCAAGATATTGTAATAAAAAATAATCCAAGGCTTCATGAGTTTCTTGGATATAAAACACCTATACTTAGCTAATCCATTTTTCAAATATTTGTCTGACTTCTTTGTCGTTCTCTATATAGTCAAATAATATTTCTAAAATTCCACCATATACTTGACATCTAAACTCCTTAGGTTTTCTGGCAAAAATATTGTCATCTTGTGCTAAATTTATAACAGGACAAGTTCCACAATATGGCATATATACACAGCTAGAGCAATATGGTAAACATTCTATACAAGAAGAAACACACATAGCTTTAGTACAGTCACATTTCATTAGATTTTGATATGTATCTTCATATACATTTCCAAGTTTGAAACTATCATTTCCCATTTCTGCAAGCATTCGTCCTTCGTCACAAGTATATATATTCCCATCATAATAATATGCTATTTGACCAATAGCTCCTCCACAAGGTGAACGCAATTCCATATAATTTACAGGTTGATGTAATAATATCTTTTTCAAAAAAATATTACTATGACCTTCCACTAAAAATGTTCCTTCCTTATTTTTTTGTATAATATATTTTAAGGCATTTTTATAAAATTCTAAAAATTCTTCTGCACTATAACCTATTCTATCCCAATTAGAATCAGCTTTTCCAAGTTTTGTTAATGGACGTATAAATATACTATTTAATTTTAATTTTATGTATTCGTCTACTATTTCTTTAAATTTATTTAAACTATATTTTGTAGTTGTTTCGATGGCACTAACATTTATTCCTTTCTCTCTTAATTTTTCTATTTGTTCTACTGTTTTTCTATATGAATTTCCATCATTATATGGTCTATTTCTATTTTGCAATTCTTCATTTCCATCTATTGAAGTACATATAGAAACATTGTTTTCCTTAAAAAAGTCTATCATTTCGTCTGTTAACAAGGTTAGATTTGAAACAACATTGTAATCAATTTGCTTTCCATTTGCATTTTCTTTAGAATATTCCACAATATATTTTATTACCTCAAAATTTGTAAGCGGTTCTCCTCCTTGAAATTCAAAACTTAAATACTTATTAGGTGCTTGCAAAGCAATATCCGCTGACCTTTTTGCGGTTTCAATACTCATTTTATAATCTTGTTTTTGATTCAAGTTTCCAGCTTGGCAATATACACAATTAAAATTACAGTTTTTACTTACTACAAATATGTGTAATGTCGTAGCAGTTAGCAAATATTCTTTTTGGTTTCTTAATTTTAGATACATATTTTCTGTAAATAATTCCTTATTAGTTTCGTATATAAAGCCTTTTTCTAACAACTCTTTTTGTGTTTCTTCTTTTAGTTTGCTTTTATTTACTAATTTTTTAAATTCTTCATTCTCTATAAAGGCATATTCTCCTATATCATTTGTTATTAAATAATTGTTATTATTTTTTTTAAAATTAAAGTAATTTAATTTATACATATCTTTTCCTCTTTATTTTATAGGGTCTATTTTTATATCTTTTACATTTATTGTTGAATTAAAAAATCCTCCACATTTTTCTTTTGCTTTACATTCTATACATTCTGGTTTATATCTTACTTTATAATCTGTTATACTTTTACGTGCTATTGAATATACTCTTTCGTCTAAATTACATAATGGAAAATTATACAAGTTTGTTGTAATTCCAGCTCTTATCAGAATTGTGCTTGCATTATATATTGGTTCTCTTATTTTATCAAAATTCACCCAAACTTCTTCTTTATTTTTATATGCATTTCCTGTCATTTCTAATGCCATTATATTTACAATTGTTACTCTTGGTATCTCTTTTACTATAAAATTTGCTATATTTTCTAATATCTTATAGTTTTTCTTTAATACTACTATTCTTACCTCTACAGGTATATTTCTAGCTAACAATTTTTTTATTCCTATAATAGCTTGTTCAAAACTATTTTTAGCTCTAGTTATATTATCGTGTATTTCAGCATTATCTGCATATATGGGAATTGCAATTCTTATATTATTAGGAATGTTCTCATTTACCTGATTTGCAAATAATGTATTAGAAAAAATCCTTCCATTAGATAACAATAAAAACTCAGTTTCTGGTAAACATTCTTTACATTTTCTTAAAATTTCTATTAAATTTTCCTTTAATAAACCTGGTTCTCCACCTGTTATAGTAATATGTTTTGTATCATCTGGTATACAACTTATTTGTTTTATAATTTTTCTTATATCAGGATTCTCTTTTGTATTTCTTACAAAATCCGAATCAGGGCACATAATACAATTTGAATTACATTGGTTAGTAACTAAAAGTGCATTATCTTCTGAATCATCTCTATATAACACTTTAATATCTTTATTATTTACAATTTCAATAACATCATAATTAATTAAAGTTTCAAAATCTTTTATTTCATAACAATAGTTTATGTTCTCTAAATTGATTAATTCAGGCTTATGTTCAAAAATATATCCCAAATATCCAGTTTCAAATAATCCTATATTAGCATCATCTAATATTTGAATATAATTTTTTTTGTTTTCTACATTTTTATTTTTTATTACTTTTCCTATAATATATTCATCAATGTTTCGTATAACTGTTTTTCCTCTTAATATAAGTGGTCTGTCCATTTTTCCTTCCTATCTATATATATAATTTTAAAATCCAAAATAATATTTCACCTAACAATATAAATGGCGCAAATGGAATATGTCTTACTATTTCTATATTTTCCTGTCCTTTTTTAGTTTTGCTCCATCTTTTTATGCTATTTACTTCTTCTTCTGTTAGTCTTGAGTCTGTTGTTTCATCAGTTATTTTAGGTAACCCATTTACCCTAGAAGAATAAAATCTTAATACACTTCCATATGATAAAATCATTCTTGGTTTTAAATTTTCAATTTTTATTTCTTGATAATTGTACTTTTCTGCAATTGTCCTAAAAAGCATTATAATTACTACTAGAATTAGAAACTTAATATCAATTGCATTTATATAAAACCCAAACTTAATATAATATATCAGATTCAATCCAGCAAATACTATTGCAATTACACTAGTTAATCTAATTTGTGATACAATTCTGTATATAAACAGTAAGATTAACATGTTACATAATATTGCAAGCCCTCCATTATATGATCTGAATTCTGGGAAAAAACTCATTAAGATATTATTTATAAATAATATTATAAAATATCCCATAAAATATTGTATTAGAAAATTAATAAACTGTTTTTTAGTTATATTAAAAGTATTCAGATTTTTAATTTTTTCCTTGTCTCGTATCCATAAATAAATTGTTTCTATTACTATATATACAAATGCTATACCAAATATCATTATTAGTAAATATAGTGCTGGAAATATATTAAATTCATTAGTTTCATACACTTCATATGGTATCATCAACACTAACGCTAAAAATAATTTTGCATCTCCTGCTGCCCAAATTTTAAAATAAAAGAATGCAAAACTTATTCCTATACTTATTAACAGATTTAATATATATTTATCTATTAAATCAAATTCGATTTGTCTCCAAAATATTATATAAGCAATTGTACTTCCAGCTATTGCACAAATTAAGTATTTATTATATATCTTTTTTTCTTTAAAATCTGTAATTGCAGAAATTACTCCTATTACTATTGCTATTATACTTTGTATACATACTAACATTATTTTTCCTCTTTATTCGTATTTTTTTCAAACCAATTTACTGCAATTTCTTCTATATCATAATCTTTTTCTTCTGTGTTTGAAAATGATTCATTTTCCACTTTAATTGTTTCTTTTTCATTCTCTACATTATCTACCTCAATACATGTTGAATATAATGCCCTACCAACTATTAATTCTCTTAGTTCTTTTGTTTCCCTTGAAATGTTGTATCTTAAACCTTCTTCTACTAGTTTATTATAAAATTCGCCTATAACATTGCTTATATCAATGTTTTCGTTATCGTTTAATATGAATTTTACAATTATTTCAGCATTTTTCTTTTCCAATTTTATAACTGCTCTATCTAAAAAGCTTGACACTGTTTTTTCAATTACAACTACAGGATAAATGTCTGCATTTAGTATTATTTTTATATATTCATTTTCTATTTCATATAATCTTTCCATACTATATTCCAATTCCTTTCTTTCTACATTATTTTATTAAAGGTGAATCCGGCGGAATTTGAGGTTTTTGAAATTCTGGTATAACCTTCTTTACAGTATTTATTGTATTAGTAGTTGATGGTGGCATATATGTTGTTGAACTACTATGATTACTATGTGTGTTTGCCCCACTTTGATGACTTTGATGACTCTGATGGCTTTCATGACTTGAATGTCCACTTGTTGCAGATGAATAATGAGAAGAATGTGATCTATGTGATGAATGAGATCTGTGTGCTCCAAATACCTCATCAGAAAATAATATCCCAGCAATTAATAAGAGAGAACCAACTGTCAAAATTTTACCTCTACTTATATTCCCCTCTTCTTCATATAAGAAATCACTTATCTTCCTGTTTATCTTTTTAAATCCATTTATTTCATTAGATTTCATTTTTTCCCCCTGTTTTTTATTTTTTATATTCATTATTTTCCCATGTTCCTGTATATTGTTTTCCGTCTTTAGTATATGTTCCACTCCCATTAAATTTATTGTTCAAAAAAGTTCCGTCATATTTATCTCCATTAGCAAATATATATACTCCTTGTCCATTCATTTTGTCATCTTTCCATTCACCATCATACCTATCCCCATTAGCAAATGTATATTTTCCTTTTCCAGATCTTTTTCCTTCAACGAAATTTCCTTCATACTCCCCTAGATTTGGTATAGTCATTTTTCCAATTCCATTTATTTTATTGTTACTAAATTCTCCTTCGTAAACACTTCCACTGTTCCATTCAAATTTTCCATTACCTTGCTTTTTCCCATTAACTATATCTCCAATGTATTTTCCGTTTTTTTCTGTTAATTCATCGCTGCTTTTATTTGTATTTTCATTTATTTCCGTATTTACATTGTTTGTTGTGTTAACTTCAAGTGAATTATCTATTTTGGCAGTATCTGATATATTGGCTATAAAAACTAAAAAAAATACGACAATTAATATATTTTTAGTTGTTTTGTATTTTATCAATTTTTCGCTATTATTAATTGCATTTTCTATTTTCTGGTTTACAGGCGGTATCATAAAAATTCCTGCAATTAACAACATGATTGCAGGAATAGTATTTTTTTCTATATATGCAATAGCTTCAAGAATAAAAAATATAGCTATGCATCATATTATTATTTTATGTTTTTTCATCAAAATATTCCCTCCAATTTTCCTCACTATTATACATTATATTACAAAATTTAACAATATATTTATAAAAGAAAAATCAGATTTTTGTAGGTTAGTCAATCATTTGTCACAAATTATTTAAAATAAATACTTTGAGCACCTATATTGCAAATAACGATTCTTCTTGACTTTTATATTTTTTATAAATTTCTTGGGACTCAGCCATCTTTGTGGCCTCATAGGAAAATTATTATATTCTTTTCTCCATTCTTTTCCTTGATTTCTTAAATCTTCTAAACTATAAAATACTCTTTTATAGTAAAATCTTGCTTGATCTTTTCTATGACTTCTTTCTACTCTTTCCTGTAATTCTTTGCTCATACATTTCTTTGGAACATACTTAACATCTATTTGAACATTATCCCTCGGATATTCTCCTGATACCCATTCATTCGGTTCACTTTCTTTTTGCTTGGTGTTTTTTTGTATATTCCTAATCTTTGCATTACATGATACAATCCTTGTATTGTTCTTTTACATTCTCCAAATTTATATGCTGCTTTTGCCACTCCATATTTTATTGAAAATTTTACTATTGACTCTTTATATTTTAATCTATCTGTGATATTATTACCCA
>OJME01002085.1_pt1 | contig 14416 bp, 13 predicted proteins | sample 1597151 | NCBI WGS metagenome assembly OJME01 (sample SAMEA2452118, study PRJEB22498) | human gut metagenome | biome: human feces; feature: human gut; material: feces | place: Australia | collected 2012
ATGAAAGATTAGAAGAAGCTTTAACTAGAATATTAGGAACAAAAGCTGCTTTAGGTCTTCACAAAAAAGCTAAAACAGAAATACTTCCAGAAAAAGAAGTTGCAATGGCTAAAATAGGTTTAGAAGAAAATAAAGCTATAGCTAAAGAAGTTTCTGACAAAGCTATAACTTTAGTTAAAAACACTCAAGATGTACTACCAATAACACCAGAAAAAACTAAGAGAGTTTTACTTGTTGAAGCAAAAGGATTTGATGGTGGATTCGGTAAATTCATAGAAATAATGGGTGGAGCTAAAAAGAAACCAATCGAAATAGTTAAAGAATTATTAGAAGCTAAAGGATTCGACGTAGAAATATGGGAATCTCCAATAGATAAAATAATGAAACTTCCAAAAGAAGAAATGGCTCAAGCTTTAGGAAATGTATATGCTGGTAAGAGACCAATAGCTGAATTAACAAGCAAATATGATTTAATAATAAACATAGCTAACGTTAATGCAAGTGTTGACCAAAGATTGCAATGGCCACCAAGTAAAGGTACTCCAGATATACCATTCTACGTAAACGAAATACCAACAATATTCATTTCAGTTAAGTGTCCATTCCACTTAGCTGATGTACCACAAGTTAAAACTTACATAAATACTTATGATGATAATCAACAAACATTAGAAGCATTAGTAGAAAAACTTGTAGGAAACACAGAATTTAAAGGTATAAGTCCAGTAGATGCATTCTGTGGATTTGGAGATACTCGTTTCTAATTAAAACTATCGAGTTTAAGTATAAAATAATATGTTTAGGGTGTAGTTTTATACTACATCCTAATTTGATATAAAGGAGCAGATATGGGATATTTTGATTACACAAAAGAAAAAGATTTTTTAATATGTATAGATTCAGATGGTTGTGCAATGGACACTATGAATTCAAAACATTTTAATTCATTTGGACCTGAATTTGTAAAATCATATGATTTAGAAGAATATAAAGAAGAAGCTTTAGAATACTGGAATAAAATAAATTTATTTACAGGAACTAGAGGTATAAACAGATTCAAAGGTTTAGCAATGGCTGTTAGAGAAATGAGCAACCGCAAAGGAATAAAATTTGATGGTTTAGAAGAATTTGAAAATTGGGTAGAAAATGCACCACAATTATCAAACCCAGCGTTACTTGAAAAATGCCAAGAAAAAAGAAATGAATGTATGGAAAGAGCATTATTATGGAGTATACATGTAAACTTATCAATAGTTGAAGCACAAGATAATGATATGCCTTTTGAAAATGTTAAGGAAGCTATGGATGAATTATGCAAAGATGCTGATTTAACTGCGGTTTCTTCTGCAAATGGACAAGCTGTTGAACATGAGTGGACAAAACATGAAATAAAAGATTGCTGCAGAGTACTACTTTGCCAAGAAGCTGGTTCAAAAGCTTATTGCATAGAACAACTTCTTAAAAAAGGATATGACAAAGATAAAGTTCTTATGGTTGGAGATGCACCAGGTGATAAAAAGGCTGCATTAGATAACGGAGTAAGATTCTATCCGATAATAGTTAATAAAGAAGGATTTAGCTGGAAAAGATTAAAAGAAGAAGCTAGTAAAAAATTATTTGCTGGTGAATTTGATGATATTTACCAAGCACAGCTAATAAAAGAATTTGAGGAAGCTTTAGGGATATAACTAAAATTATTAAAAATATAAAAAGACTATCAAAAATAAAGTAGAAAAAACTTAAAAATATTAAGGGGAATATATTACAACCAGAGGAGATACAATATGAAAAACTTTATGGATAAAGATTTTCTTTTATTAAACGAAATATCTAAAAAATTATATCATGACTTTTCAAGCAATATGCCAATAATAGATTACCATTGTCATATAAATCCACAAGAGATAGCAGAAGACAAAAAATTTGAGAATATAACTCAGGTTTGGCTAGGTGGAGACCATTATAAATGGAGACAAATGCGTTCAAATGGTGTAGAAGAAAAATATATAACTGGAGATGCAACAGATAGAGAAAAATTCCAAAAATGGGCAGAAACTTTAGAAAAAGCAATCGGAAACCCTCTTTACCACTGGAGTCATCTAGAGTTACAAAGATACTTTGGATTCTATGGAAATCTTAATGGAGATACTGCAGAAGAAGTTTGGAATATATGTAATGAAAAATTAAAAACTATGTCTGCTAGAAGCATAATGAAAGATTCTAATGTTGAATTAATATGCACAACAGATGATCCAATAGACGATTTAAAATATCATATAGCTATAAAAGAAGATGAGACTTTTGATATAAAAGTTCTTCCAACATGGAGACCGGACAAAGCTATAGCTATAGAAAAAGTTGATTTTGTTGACTATATAGCAAAATTATCAGAAGTAAGTGAAATAGAAATAAACTCTTTTGATACTTGGAAACAAGCTATAACTAAACGTATAGAATTTTTCAATGAAGTAGGGTGTAGAATAAGTGACCACGGTTTACTATACATACCTTATGTAGATGCTGATGAAAAAACAGTCGATGAAATATTTAAAAAACGTCTTGATGGCGGGATTCTTACAGAAAATGAAGAATTACAATATAAAACTGCTTGTATGTTATACTGCGGTGCAGAATACAGCCGTCTTGGATGGGCTATGCAATTACACTTTGGTGTTACAAGAGATAATAATACAAAAATGTTTAATAAATTAGGGGTAGATACTGGATTTGACGGTATATATAACAGAGTTTCGATAGACCAATTATCATCGTATTTAAATGCATTAAATAAAGAAGATAATCTACCAAAAACTATATTATATAGCTTAAACCCAGTTGATAATGCAGCTATTGGAACATTAATTGGATGCTTCCAAGAAGCTGGTGTGTGTGGAAAAATACAACAAGGTTCTGCTTGGTGGTTCAACGACCACAAAACAGGAATGATAGAGCAAATGACTTCATTAGCAAATCTAGGTTTATTAGGAAACTTCATAGGAATGCTAACTGATTCAAGAAGTTTCTTATCATATACTAGACATGAATATTTCAGAAGGATTATGTGCGAGCTTATTGGGGGATGGGTTGCTAACGGTGAATATCCAAACGATGAAAAAGTCTTAGAAAGAATGATAAAAAATATATCTCATGATAATGCATTAAATTATTTCGGATTCTAAGAAAAATATACGTTAAATTATAAATAAGGGAGATTGATCATGATAAAAATAAATACATTAAGAGCATTAAAAGAATGTGGTGTTGTAGCAGTAGTTCGTGGAAACTCTAAAGAGGTTGGTGTTGAAATATCAAAAGCATGTGTAAAAGGTGGAGTTAAAGCATTAGAAGTAGCTTATACAAATAAATTTGCTAACGATATAATAAAAGAATTATGTGAAATATACGAAGGTCAAGATGATGTAGTAATAGGAGCAGGAACAGTTTTAGATGCTGAAACTGCTAGAGCAGCTATGTTAGCTGGAGCAAAATATATAGTATCGCCAGCTTTCGATTTAGAAACAGCGAAAATTTGTAATAGATATAAAGTTCCATATTTACCAGGAATAATGACTATAAACGAAATAATAACTGCTCATGAAGCTGGTGTAGATTTCGTGAAATTATTCCCAGGAAGTACATTTGGCCAAGGTTATGTAAAAGCTATAAAAGGGCCACTTCCATATGCAAATATAATGGTAACTGGTGGAGTTAATATAGACAACATAGACAGCTGGATAAAAGCAGGTGTTGATGCAGTTGGAATAGGTGGAGAATTAAATAAACTTGGAGAAGAAGGAAAGTTCGAAGAGATAACTGCTGTATGTGAACAATACATGGCTAAATTAAATGAAGCTAGAGGTTGCTAATATGAAAGTTGCTGGTTTTGGAGAAATAATGCTTAGACTTTCAACAGATGTAGGCAAAATGATTTTACAAAGTGATAGATTTAATGTAAATTATGGTGGAGGAGAGGCAAATGTGCTTATTTCTCTATCACACTTTGGGATAGATACAAAAATGATAACTTCTGTTTCAAATGATGATATTGGAAAAAGTATACTTAGATATCTTAGGAGTTACGATATAGATACAGAATTTGTTACTTTAAGTGACCATAGAACAGGTATATATTATCTTCAAGTCGGAAGTGGAATAAGATCATCAAAAGTAATATATGATAGAGATAACTCAGCTTTCTGTAATATGAAAGTTGGAGATATTGATATAGCTAAGGCATTAGAAGATGTAGATGTATTTCATTTTTCTGGAATAACATTAGCGCTTTCAAATGACCTTAGAGAATTATTAATGCAAATGCTAACATATTGTAAAGAACATAACATAATGGTAAGTTATGATTCAAATTACAGAGCAAAATTGTGGTCTTTAGAAGAAGCTAGAGAAGCAACACTTAAAGTACTACCATATGTAGATATACTATCAGCTGGGATATTAGATGCTGAAAATATACTACTTATGAATTGTGAATTAGAAGATAACCATGAGAAACTAAAATACTATTATGATGAAATTACAAAAACTTACCCGAACATCAAACATATATTTTCATCACATAGAGATATTGAGTCATCTTCAGTAAACAAGCTACAATGCAACTACTATACTGATGGAATATTATACTTATCTAATAAAATAAATATAGATAGTATAGTAGACAGAGTTGGTGGAGGAGATGCATTAAGTGCAGGAATAATATATTCTATAATAAACAATAAAGACCCTAAATATGTTTGTGAATTTGCAACATGTGCATCTGCATTAAAACACAGTATCCTAGGTGACGCTAACTTAGTTGAACTTAGTGATGTTGAAAGATTAATGTATGAAGGCGTTGGAAAAATCGCTAGATAATAAAAAAAGTATCGAAAGTAAATTACCTTCGATACTTTTTTTAATTATCCTCTTAAATCGTTCATTAATTGAGTTTTAGCAGCAGTTTTTTCATCTTTCATTTTAACTACTTTTGCTGGTGAACCGGCAACAACAGCGCCTGGTTCAACGTCTTTTGTAACAACAGAACCAGCGGCAACAACAGCACTTTTACCAATTCTGACACCTTCTAATATTACACAGTTAGCACCGATAAGAACATCATCTTCAACTATAACTGGAGTTGCTGAAGGTGGTTCAAGAACACCAGCAACAACTGAGCAAGCTCCTAAGTGAACATTTTTACCTAATATTCCTCTAGCGCCAACAACAGCATTCATATCTACCATAGTTCCTTCGCCTATAACAGCGCCGATGTTTATAACAGCACCCATCATTACAACAGCATTTTTTTCTATAGTAACCATGTCTCTTATTATAGCACCTGGTTCTATTCTAGCATCTATACCTAACATATCTATCATTGGAATAGCAGAGTTTCTAGCAGAATTTTCAACATACATATCAGTTATTTGATCTTTTATAGGAGCGATAGCATCCATTATAGTTTTATAATCACCTATTAAAGTGTATTCCCCATTATTTCCGAAAACTTTGAAACTTTCTGCTTTAGCTATTTCAGCAGTAGTAGAAACATAGACTTTAACTGGTGTTTGTTTTTCAGCATCTTTTATAAATTTGGCAATTGCATAAGCATCGTTTAAATCTAACATTTCAATCTCCTTTAAAACTTTCTTTATATATTTTTATAACGCATAGGAAATTATAATCAGCTTTAGATTGTGTATAGATATAATTTTCGTTAATGCGTTTCAAAAAAGTCTACATTAACTTAATAATATTTAAATGAAGACTTTTTTATTTATAGTTTTGTATAACTCATGTTTATAGTGATATTAATCTAATTTATGAATATAAATTTAACCTAACATATCGTCCATATTGTAGAAACCAGGTTCTTGGTTTACCAAATATTTTGCTGCTGCTATAGCACCTTCAGCAAATACATTTTTTGAACGAGCAGAGTGGTTTATTTCTAAAATTTCGTCGTTTCCAGCAAAGATAGCACTATGTTCACCGACTATAGTTCCACCTCTTACTGCATGTATTCCTACTTCATTTTGTTGTCTTTTACCTGTACGACCATGTCTTCCATATATAAATTCAGATTGTTCTCTGATTTCCTTAACAGCATTTGCAATCATTACAGCAGTACCGCTAGGAGAGTCGACTTTTTTATTGTGATGTTTTTCGATTATTTCTATATCAAAGTTAGCTAAGTTTTTAGCAGCTTCTTTTACTAATTTAAGTAGAATGTTTACACCTAGTGACATGTTGAATGATAAAAATACAGGAATTTGTTTAGCAGCTTCATGTATTTTTTCCATTTCTTCATCGTTATATCCAGTAGTAGCAAGAACTACAGGAGTTTTAGTTTTTAAACAATACTCTAATATACCATCTAAAGCAAGTGGATTAGAGAAGTCTATAACCACATCAGAATCTTCCTTTACATCAGCAAAACTTGAGTAAGTGTTGAATCCATCAACATCGTGGTGTTTTGGACTAATACCGGCAACAAGTTCTAATTCTTCATCATCTGCTACACATTTTGTCAATACTTGACCCATTGTTCCGCTGTATCCATTTATTATAACTTTCAATGTTATACCCCCTAATTAAGTTTCATTTATTTCAGGGAAGAATCAAATTAGATTCTTCCCTGTTTAAATTAAGCTTGTTATTTATTTTACTTCAAGTCCAGCATTTATTAATTCTTGTTTTAATACTTCTAAGTTTTTAGGATTCATTTCACCAAGAGGTAATCTTAAGTGACCAACATCAAATCCTAATAAGTTTAATGCAGTTTTTACTGGAACTGGATTTACTTCTATAAATAAAGCATCTATAAGAGCTTTTAGTTCTAGTTGTATTTTGCAAGAACCTTTAACATCACCGTCTAAGAATTTTGCAACTAAGTCATGAGTTTGGCGTGGACAAACATTAGCTAAAACTGATATAACACCGCTACCACCTAATGATAATAATGGAGTTATAGAGTCGTCATTTCCAGAATAGATTGCAAAATCATCTGGAACTAATCTAGCTACTTCAGCAACTTGAGCTATATCACCACTAGCTTCTTTTATAGCAACTATGTTTTTACATTCGTTAGCTAATTCCGCAACTAAATCTGGAGCTATGTTAACTCCTGTTCTAGAAGGAACATTGTATAAAATTATTGGTAGATCAACAGCATCAGCTATAGCTTTGAAGTGTGCTTTTAGACCAGTTCTATTAGCTTTGTTGTAATATGGAGTGATTATTAATAAGGCATCAGCCCCCATATCTTGAGCACCTTTAGCTAAACTAAGTGAATGTCTAGTATCATTTGTACTAGCACCAGCGATAACTGGTATTCTTTTGTTTACTGTATCGACGATGCATTTAATAACGTCTAGTTGTTCTTCATCTGTCATAGTACTAGCTTCCCCTGTAGTACCAGTAGCAACTATTGCATCTGTTCCGTTAGCTATGTGGTATTCAACTAATTCTTTTATTTTTTCAAAATTTGGTGTGTTATCTTCGTTAAATGGTGTTACTAATGCAACTGCAGAACCTGTAAATATCATATATATCTCCCCTTTTTTATATATTCAATATTCTTATTTTAATTCATTAAATTTAAGAACTAATGTTACATTTAATTAGTTTCGTAACGATTAAACATTTACTTTAATTAAGTTTATAAGTTTATAATAAGTTATTTTTTTCTTTCATTAAATATTTTTTAAACTAAATCATTTTTAACTAATAATTCAGCGATTTGTACTGCATTTGTAGCAGCACCTTTTCTGATATTGTCAGCAACTACCCATAAGTTGATTCCATTATCAACACTGAAGTCTCTTCTTATTCTACCAACGAAAACTTCGTCATGCCCTTCAGCATCTACAGCAAGAGGGTACTCATCTTTAGCTGGGTTATCAACTAATACAACACCTTCAGTATTTTTGATTGCTTCAACAACATCTTCAAGTTCAAATGGTTTATTAAATTCAACATTTATTGATTCACTATGAGCACCTCTAACTGGAACTCTAACAGTAGTAGCAGTAACTTTTATGCTATCATCATTAAATATTTTTTTAGTTTCATTTATCATTTTCATTTCTTCTTTTGTATAGCCGTTATCCATAAATACATCAATATGTGGTAAACAGTTAAAAGCTATTGGATGAGGATAGAATTGATTTGGTTTTCCAGCAATTCCGTCTTCTAAGTCTTTAACACCTCTAACACCTGAACCAGAAACAGCTTGGTAAGTTGAGAATACTATTCTTTTTAAACCGTATTTTTCATATAAAGGTTTAAGAGGAACCATAGCTTGTATTGTAGAGCAGTTAGGATTAGCTATTATACCTTTTTTGATTTCTTTTATAGCTTCTGGATTAACTTCTGGTACTATAAGTGGTACATCAGGATCCATTCTCCATTGAGCTGAATTGTCTACAACTATTATACCTTTTGAAGCAGCTATTGGAGCAAATTTCTCACTAGTAGCTCCACCAGCAGAGAATAGTGCTATTTGAATATTTTTTCCATCAAAAGCAGTTTCAGTTAATTCTTCAACTACGTAATCTTTTCCTGCAAAAGTTATTGTTGAACCGGCAGATTTTTTAGATGAGAAAAAATATACATTTTCTATTGGAAATTGTCTTTCTTCAAGAACTTTTAAGAAAGTTCTACCTACCATACCAGTAGCACCAACTACGGCTACATTAACTTTTTTCATTTTATATCACCTCATATAATTTATAGTATTTCGTATTTTATTATTACTTCCTAAATAGAGATATAAAATAAGGGGAGGTTATATATTTTCCAAAGGATACTGCAAGAGTAGATTTTTGATATTAAAAAACGTACAAAGGAATACTTCGTACGTTGCTAACATAAATCAAAGTAAACCTGTAGCCCCCCACTTAGATAAGTGACAGTCTCATGCATTTTCTGCATGACCCCAGCATATATCTTCGCCAAGATATAAACTTCGGCAAATCATCCTTTCAGTAATCATCTACACTCGCCAGCTCATATTACTTACTGATAATCATTGCGCCTCTACTTAGGTTAGTTAAATTTTATTTGGATTTTTAATAACCTCTTCAATATCAAGGAGCATTTCAGACGCGGTTTGATACCTGTCGAGAGGATTTTTTTGCATAGCGTGGATACAAATTTGCTCAAGACCAAGCGGAATATCGGGATTAATATCCGTAAGCTTTTTAGCGTCTGCCTGGAGTTGCATTAGAGCGACCGAAACCGCACTGTCAGCTTCAAAAGGAACATTGCCGGCAAGCATTTCGTAAAGAACAACGCCGAGCGAATAAATATCTGCTTTTTCGTCGGTATATTCGCCCTTTGCCTGCTCGGGGGCGATATAGTGAACCGAGCCGATTGCCTGCTCTGTAAGAGTTCTTGTATCTGAGCGAGAAAAACGCGCAATTCCGAAATCAGTCACCTTGATATTGCCGTTTTGAAGAAGAATGATATTCTGCGGCTTAATATCTCTGTGGACAATGCCTTTATCGTGAGCGTGCTGAACGGCGCGCAGAATTTGTGTCATAAAAAACAGTGCGTCATTCCAAGTGATTGCACCTTGCTTATTAATATATTCCTTTAAAGTAATACCGTCGATATACTCCATAACGATATACTGCAGTTTTTCGCCGAAATTAACATCGTAAACCTTTACGATATTAGGATGTGACAGCAGTGCGATTGCCTTAGACTCGTTTTTAAATCTTCTTTTAAATTCCTCGTTATTTAAAAACTCATCTTTTAAAATTTTGATAGCAACGATTCTGTCATCAACATTATCGTATGCCTTGTAAACCACAGACATACCGCCAACGCCGACAATTTCCTGCACCTCATATCTGCCGTCTAATCTTTTTCCAACATAATTATCCATTAATCATAGCTCCGTAAAATTAAATCAGTTTGCCATTGCTACTACTGTAATATTATCTCCGCCGCCGTTGCCGTTTGCGTGCTTAACAAGCCTGTCGGCAAAGGCGTAATACTGACCGTCACTTATATCGTGAAGCATTTCGTCAGACGAAATATAGTTTGTAAGACCGTCGGTGCACAAAATCAAGACCTCATCATCGCCGAAATCGGTTTGAACAAAGTCAATTTGAATTTGCTTATCGACACCGACAGCGCGTGTAATCAGGTTCTTTTTAGGATGATTTTCAGCCTCTTCCTGTGTAATTTTGCCTAAATTCACAAGATCTTGAACAAGGCTGTGATCGGTCGTAATTTGTGTCAATTCATTATTCTTTGCAATATATGCTCTGCTGTCGCCTGCATGAGCAATAAATGCGGTATTGTCGCGCACGATTGCACAAACAACCGTTGTGCCCATTCCTTTTAACTCTGAATGTAAACCTCGATATTTGCGGCAGTGATTGCGGAATCAAGCAAATTTTTGATTGATGAATCACGCATATTTTGGTTGTATGATGTGTTGATTTTGTCGCTTATAACCTTAACTGCAAGTGCCGAGGCAATATTGCCTCCTGCCGCGCCGCCCATACCGTCGCAGACTACAGCCCAAGCAACTTCGCCCGGAAGTTCACCGACAGCATATGAATCTTGATTGTTGTCGCGGACCAAGCCCTTATCAGTTTTTGCAACTATTTTCATTTGCGTCACCGCCATTCTTTTTCCTGCGTAATTGACCGCAGGATGCATTAATATCTTTGCCTAATGTTCGTCTTATTGTAGCATTTATTCCCAATGATTTCAAGGTTTCGCAGAAATTTCGGATTGCCTTATCCGAACTGCGTACATTGCCTCTCTCCTCAACATCATTAACAGGTATCAAATTGACATGCGAGCCAAACCCACTCAGCCTTTCGGCAAGCTCCCGGGCGTTTGCATTTGAATCGTTGACGCCCTTTATCAGCGTGTATTCAAACGATACTCTGCGACCTGTTTTTTCGGCATAATCGCGGCACGCCGCAATCACCTCGTCAACGCCCCATTTATCGTTAACCGGCATTGTGCGACTGCGGATTTCATCGTTTGGCGCATGAAGCGACAATGTAAGAGTCAGAGGTATATTTTCATTCATCAAATCATAAATTTTCGGAACGATTCCGCAGGTTGACACTGTAATATCCCTTGCGGAAATATTAAGTCCCTTTTCGTAATTGACCGTTTTTATAAATTTAATAACATTGTCGTAATTATCGAGCGGCTCGCCTATGCCCATAAGCACAATGTGTGAAATTCTTATATTCAAATCATTTTGTGCAGTGTGGAGCTGTGATTCCATCTCGGCAGGCAAAAGATTTCTTTTAAACCCTGCAAGCGTGGAGGCGCAAAATTTGCACCCCATTTTACAGCCAACCTGACTTGAAACACAAATAGCATAACCGTATTTGTATTTCATAATAACACTTTCGACATACTCGCCGTCATAAAGCCTGAAAAGGAATTTAACGGTTGAATCTATTTTTGAAACATATTTATCCTCGATTTTGCAACAAGGTATAAAATATTTTTCCGAAAGCCTCACGCGCAAATCCTTTGAAAGATTAGTCATTTCATCAAATGACGAGACACCGTATTTATGCAACCAGGAATAAATTTGCTCTGCACGGAATTTCGGCATTTTGCTGTCGGCAATTTCTTTTTGCAATTCTTCAAATGTAAGAGATTTAATATCAATCATCGTTGCGAGTCATAACGGCGTAGTAAAATCCGTCACCCGAATTTTCAGACGGAAAAGCCGTTTTTTCTTTAATAAGTTTAAAATTATCGTTATTATCCAAAAAGCGTTTTACAACCTTTTCGTTTTCCTTTTTGTTCAAGGTGCAGGTTGAGTAAACAATCAGCCCGCCCTTTTTCAAATATTTTGATGAAACGCTCAAAATATTATATTGAATATCAGGCAAATCCTTAACGCTGTCAAGCTCCTTATATCTTATCTCGGGTTTGCGGCGAATTATGCCGAATCCGGAACACGGTACATCACAAAGCACCTTGTCAACTGTGCCGATTTTATTATTATATATACTCGCATCATTTACTACGCATTCAATATTTGTAAGGGTCAAACGCTTTGCACCGTTTTTAATAAGTTCTACCCTGTGCGGATGAATATCGCAGGAAATAATCTTGCCCGAATCATTCATAAGCTCCGCCATTGTAAAGGTCTTGCCGCCCGGTGCGGCGCAGACATCGAGAATGGTTTCATTTTCTTTCGGATTTAGTGCGTATGCACAATCATAAGAACTCATATCCTCGATATGAAACAGACCGTCAATAAACGGTTTGCAGGTATTCAAATCAAACAAGAAGTTAATTTTGATTACATCGCCGTCGATTTCGCCCTCAATACAGGCGTTATTAAGTTCATACAAACATTCGTCTATATCAACGATTGTTGTGTTGGGAACCACAAAAACAGGCGGCTTTTCGTTGATTGAGGACAGAATTTGCATTGTGCTGTCCTCGCCGTATTGCTTTTTCCACATATTGATTAAATGTGTCGGGCAGGAAAAACGAATGCTCAAATCTTTAATTTTATCTATGTCAATTCTGTTTTGGTCAATCTTATGCAAAACAGCGTTAATTAATCCTTTGTAGTATGACGCACCAACCGCCTGCGCAAGTGCAACGGTTTCATTAATTGCGGCACGCGACGGAATTTTGTCCATAAAATAAAGCTGATATACACCGATTAACAAAACAAGTTTAACCTTCGGTTTTGTTTTGCCCTTTAAATAAGGTTGTATCAAATATTCAAGAGTCAACTTTCGCTCAACAACGCCGTAGACAAGTGCTGTTACAAACGGCTTATCCTTTGAGTCAACACCATCGAGATTCTTATCAAGCGCAATATTTGAATATGCGTCATTGCTGAAAATTCCGTACAGAATATCAAATGCAGTAAGTCTTGAATTGCTCATCGTCTTCTGTTACCGCCTCCAATGATAAGAAGCAATCTGAAAATCGTAGCAAGCGCCGATGCAAGAGCCGCAACATATGTGAGAGCCGCCGCTGTAAGCACCTTTTTGGCACCGCTGTATTCGTCATCTGTAAAGTAGAAATTGTTTTGAATTGTTGCAAGTGCTCTTTTGCTTGCGTCAAACTCAACCGGGAGCGTGATAAGCTGAAACAGTGCAACGAAGCCGTAAAATGCAAGACCGATATAAGCCATTGCCTCTGAATTGATTGCAACGCCGATAAGGCAAAGCGGAACGCCGAGCCATGTGCCGATTCGCGTTGCCGGAATTACTGCATTGCGAATTTTAAGCGGCGCATATCCCTGCGCATGCTGGCATGCATGACCTGCCTCGTGACAAGCAACACCGATTGCGGCAATACTTCTTGATGAAAAAACATCCTGCGAAAGGCAAATTTCCTTATTTTTAGGGTCATAATAATCTGTCAGAGTACCTGATATTACCTTAATTCTGACATCGGTAATTCCGTTGAGCTGAAGCAGTCTGAATGCCGCATCGGCGCCGTTCATACCTCTTGAATTTGCGATTTTTGAATACTTATTGAAATTTGACTTAACTCTAAACTGACAAGCAAGCGCAAAAAGGAACACGGGAATCATAATAAATCCCGTCATATAATACATTAAATAACTGTGGGTCATAATCATTCTCCTAATACAGTACCTAAATCAATCTTGTTTCCCAAAAGAAACGATTTTGTGTTCATTCTTTTTTTACCGTCAAGCTGAAGTTCGAGAATTTCAACACATTTGCCGTCACCGCAAGAAACAACGAGTTTTTTATTGTTTTCAACAACAGTGCCGGGTGTCGATGCATCGACGTTTGACAAAACGGTCTTGTGAATTTTCAAATTCATTCCGTTGAGTGTTGTTATAGCAACGGGCCAAGTTTGAAGTCCGCGCACCTTATTGTGAACATCAAGCGCACTTTTGCTCCAATCAATCGGGCAAAGTGAGCGGTCAATCATTTTTGCATAGCCGAAATCGCCCTTGGGTTGCGGTGTAGGACAAACCTCGCCTTTTTCGACAAGTTTAAGCGCATCAATCAAAGCATCTGCGCCGATTTGCGAAAGTCTGTCAAAAAGCTCTGCCGAAGTTTCATTAATATCAATCGGAGTTTTTCTGACAAGCAAAATATCGCCTGTGTCGATTCCCTCATCCATTTGCATTACACACACGCCCGTTTCCTCGTCGCCGTTTAAAATCGACCACTGAATAGGTGCGGCGCCCCTGTATTTCGGGAGCAGTGACGCATGAACATTAATGCAACCGAATTTTGCGGCGTTTAATATCTCTTTAGGGAGAATTTTGCCGTATGCAACAACAATAATTACATCCGGATTAATTGAATTAATAATTTCAAGCGCATTTGAGTTTTTGATTTTTTCGGGTTGATACACCTTAATATTATGGTTTACGGCGCACGCCTTAACCGGTGACGGAGTTAGAATTTGTTTTCTT